>Ga0126342_10019601_pt1 | contig 11465 bp, 9 predicted proteins | sample Cyp1metagenome_FD_92528 | JGI IMG/M metagenome (GOLD analysis project Ga0126342, IMG submission 92528) | Coral microbial communities from Lord Howe Island, Old Settlement Bay, Australia - Cyphastrea 1 metagenome | ecosystem: Host-associated > Invertebrates > Cnidaria > Coral ... | reverse complement strand
TCTGTTGTTGTTGTTGTTGTTGTTGTTGTTGTTGTTGTTGTTGTTGTTGTTGTTGTTGTTGTTACTGTTGATGTTGTTCTTGTTGTTCCTGCTCTTGTTCTTGTTATTGTTCTTGTTCTTGTTCTTGGTGTTGTTGTTGATGTTGTTGTGGTTGTTGTTGTTGTTGTTGTTGTTGTTGTTGTTGTTCTTGTGGTTGCTGTTGTTGTTGCTTCTGTTGTTGCTGTTGTTGATGTTGATGTTGTTGTTGTTGTTGTTGTGGTTATTGTTGTTGCTGTTGGTGTTAGTCGTGGTGTTGTTGTTGTTGTTCTTGTTGTTGTTGTTGTTGTTGTTGTTGTTGTTGTTGTTGTTGTCGTTGTCGTCGTCGTCGTCGTCGTCCTGCCGGGGTCGGCGGATAGCAGTGCAGTACCTCTTCTTCCCTTACGCGCTCCCCCTTGCGTCGGCCGGGGTCGGCGGATATTCGGCTGAACATTAATTTACCCCAACAACTAGATGGTTGAAGACGATCAACATGACCGGCCATTTTTGATGGTCCACATTTTGGGTCGCCATGCTCCTACATTTAATCCAAACTTACTTCAAACAATTACTGTTAATATGTAGAGACATATTCTTAAGCTAAGATAGATTACAATACACATTGATAACCCACCCGAAAATTTGGAGGGTCAGTTCCAGAGGGCTTCCTGCCACTCAGGCTGGGTTTTTGGTCCAGCACCAAAGCCTTGACCAACAGCGAAGCCATTGAGGAAATGGGGGCAGCTGCCAAAGAGCGCTGGAAACTCAGTACAATTTTGAAAGCCTACACAAAATTGAACATATTTTCAGCAGTTGATGGTCTTTGTATCTACTTTCAGAAGTAGGGAAAGGGATATTTTGGGCTGGTTTGACACGTTATGTTCACATTTTTTTCGGATCCAGCCCTGCCAATTCAATTTGCTTCACAGTGAAGCAGTTGAAGCATGGACAACCACCAAGGCTTAGCGATGACAAACGCAGATCGCGTGTTGGTCTCCATCACCCTATGCCCAGCTGGCTAGTTGCGGAGCGGTACATCCGGGCATATCAGGGCATTGAACACGGGATTCCAGGAGCTATTGGATCTGATGTTGGGCGTGACTCCAAGATTTCATGTCTGTTAGACTCGTGAGTGGCGGTGGTTGGTTTGTTTTTATCATGGTTTATCATCATTACCATGGAAAATCACCATAACTTCTGGGCTAAATCTTGGGCTATTGTGCCAACTCTGCCATTTTCGCTCGCAAAGCCTCGCCGCGCTGCAGGTCATGCCTTTGGAATTGGCTCCGCTGTATCTAGCGCGTGGCTGGCAGGACGTGCTGCCCGAACATGTTCAGCTTCTCATTGGGTCTGATGTCTAGCAATTCCAGCTGCAGGATGCTGACCCTGGTGGTTCGGACAGGGGTGTCTTGTGCCAGGAGCCGGCCTTGTACTTCCAGGTGCCATTATGATCCATGATGGCAGAATTGGCCAAGGGAGTCTGACGTTTGCTACCCAAGATGTTGGAGTAATTGTTAATTCCCAAGAACAGGTAGCTACTGGATTAGTTGGAGTATCTAGGAATCTTCTGCTGCATACTAAGTGCAGGATGCGTGAGTTGGCAGGATGGGTTCTATGTCAAAAAGCTTCCATCATTGTCATAGCGAGGTGCCAGCGGGATTCGTGGCTGTGGTAGTCCCAGTCAACGAGCAGAGGCCTGGCCCAGACCCGTTCACCGCTGGGAACTGGGTGGTAACCTTCGGATTTTTGGGAGGCCACCCTGGCAGCCATGATCTCGGAGAAATGCAGCATCCTTTTCGCTGTGCTGGGCTAAGAGTTGGGAGGTCTAGCTGGATGGTTTTGGAAGGTGGGCGAAGATGTTCGAACTCGGGGTCTTGTTGAAAGTGTGAACAAGGTTTGACCTCTCGCATAGAATGAGCAGCGATCTGGAAAGGTGGTAGTATTGTGTGTTTACACATGGACACGACATAATCCAAGAAGATAAATGATAAGCATTGATAAACTGTAATATCGACACCAAATATTGCCACATCACCCTGCTGAGTTCACAGGATTCCCTGCACCAAGTGCCCCCGAGCTCAGGACGTCCACACTTTGAAGGCCCTGCCGCCGCCAGAGGGCGACCTGGTGCTAAGAGGAGGCTGCTGCAAGGTGGATTCGGACAAATGACAACGACATCGCCGGCCCAAGCATATTGGATGGTACAAAAAGGGCCTATGTCAGGTTTATGAATTCTAGTCAACTTTCCACAATATTTTTGTTATTTTGAGATGTTTTGGGACATTTTGCCACGATCCAGGGGTTTAGTCTTGGCATTCTTTCTGCTGGCAGGTGCAGGACTTTCTTGAACTCGATTGTTTCGTATGGGGTCATGGAATACTTTCTTCAAACCAGACTCATATTTCCAGGCTCAAAAAGAAAACTCTGGAGAATGCGTGATAAAGGCAGGTGGCAGAACTATAAAGGGATCCCCCCCAAGGCAGAAAAGTGGTTTTCTCCTAGTTTGATATAGTTACAGTTTGACAATGATTTACTTTCATCCTATCTTTTTTTGGGACCCCAAAATCGTTCAACATTTGTGACAGAGAACCCAACTTCTCTTGTTGCAGGTGGGCAGTGGCGCTGATTTTCTGGACGTTAAGGAGGCAAAACTGGGGCCCAATGGTGAGCCGTCGACTCAGCGGTGGAGCGTTTCTCCGCGTCACTCGAACGATGGGAATTTGATTGGGGTAAGAATATGTTAGAATCCCCATCAGTTGGGGGTAACATTCAGGTTGCTGAATTAGAAATTAATAGTAATATCATATGGTACATGGTACATAATATATATTTCTAATATTAGTAATTACCATAATTTATCCAGATAATTTACCAATGTACCATGGTACATTGGCTTCTGAAAATTATGGGTTCCAGCATCCCATTCCACTGAGGATGAGGCCGTTGGAGTATGCTGCCGTGCCGCTGGTGGCCGTTGGAAAGCGTTGAAGCCACGGTGCGGTGGAGCGAACGGGGGATGTCATGGAGATGTCCATGGAGATGTCCATGGAGAAACACCAGGCAACCATGCATAGAAGAAGGTTGTGGTTATGGTTGTGGTTATGGCTATGGTTGTGGTTGTTGTTGTTGTTGTTTTGTTTTTTTTTTAAAAAAAATAATCCTTCAAGCCCACTGTTTTGAGGATGATCAACTGATGACTTAGCATTTTCAGTTGTTGAGACATGGTGCGCAGTGTGCCAGACGTGGAACATCCATGGGTTGGTGTCAGGAACCTCCTTTGGCTGCATTTCGCCCTCAACCTTTCGCCCGTGAGGCCCACTGCAGGCAAGGTTGGGCAGAGGTTGTTGCTGCACCAAGTGATCCGAAGGATTCGTTCAGATATCGTGATGAAGATGCTTCAAACTTGTTTGCATAGATGCTGCATCGCTTGATGCTCACAAGATATTTGATATGTCTCATGTCGCGAATCTTTTGGCTGTCCAGCAACATCCACACTGGAACAAACTGCTGACTTTTCCATTTGTGACCTAGACTTTGGTGATCTTCGCACCATGGCCTGGATCATGAACTTTGCGGCCAAAGTGTACCATGGCATTGCCGGGGAGGTAGAGCTGGAGGAGCTGGAGGCATCGGAGGAGTCGGAGGGGCCTGACTCACCTTCACCGAAGTCTTCTGCCCCAGCCCTGACGACGAGTTGGCAGCCAGGGCAGGTGGTGCGGCTGGCCAACCTCCAATCCCAACGGCAGCTCAATGGTCAAGTTGCCACGGTGATGCGCCAAGATCCGGAGAAGGGCAAGTGGGTGGTTCGTCTCGAGAAGGATGCAAAAGAGGTTGGACTCGGATGCCATTTTTTTCGACACGGATTTTTAGATACATTTAGATACAGTAGATTGTGCGTACTTGCATGTCCGCTGATAAACTTATACAATAGAGTCAGTCAGAGTCAGAGTTACATACACTTCTGTTTTATAGCTGGTGTTTCAGCCTTTGATCCTGCCGCTTAAACATCCCCCGCAGGTGATGCTCAGCGGTGACAAAATGGAACTTGCCCCTTCAGATGCGACTTCCACAGCCACATCGGACGGGTCAGAGATGCTTTCACTTGAAAGTTGGGACATGTTATCACCAGATAGGTCCAATGCTTCTCCTGTGGAGCAGGAGCCAGGCCAGCCCAAAGTTGCATCCCAGCAGAGCCATTTTGAGGAGTGGTGCGCTGCGCATTTGCAAGGTGCTGGGGAGCAAAAGCAGCTCACTCTGCTGCTGTTGGGTGAGGCTGGCAGCGGCAAGTCCTCATTCTTGAACTTGTTGGGCAACTTCCCTACTGTGATGCAACATGGGCAGGAAGCTTTTGCTGGCAAAATGAGTGACTTTCGAAACTTGGAGTTTGAGAATGGCTTGAAAGACCAAAAAGTCAGCCAGACCTCAGCTGCCACAGTTTATCACCTGAACATGGGCCCATTGAGCCTAAAGATCGTGGACACCCCTGGCTTCGGCGATGGTCGGCATCGCTCTTCTGATTATGCGAAGCTCTTTGTTGACTGCTTGAAAAAGCTGGATCATGTCAATGCAATTGCATTTGTGATCTCTGGAAGAGACTCACGTTTGACTGCTCAACTGAAGGATGTGATGATGGAGGTGTGCACAATCTTTCCCAAAGCTGCCAAAAACAACATAGTTGCTATCTTCACAAACACCATGCAATGCATCCATTGTACTTGAGCTTCAACATTGATGCCTTGAACAGAATGGTTGAACAAACGGTGAAACCGGACAGGCAGATCTTCATCGAAAACCCGTATGTCCTTTGGGAAAGGTGCAAACAAAACAAAGGCAAAGTCGATGATGCAGCACTTCAGACGGAGTTGGTGAAGGCCTTCAAAGATGCTGGAAAAAACCTGGCAAAACTATTCGCTGCCATGCTGAACATGCCGATTTTGAACGCAACAGAGTTTGAACAGTTGTACAAGTTGAGACAATCCATCGAGTCAAACACCATGAAGGTCCTGGCCGAGCAGAAGTTATTGCAGGAGCAGCAAAAGCAGTTGCAGAGACGGAGGAGCAGGATGCAAAGTGCTCAGAAAGTGGAGGATGCAAACAAGAACTACACCAAAACAGTTCATCGCAAGCGCTGGGTCTTGAAGAAATCCGAATACCATGGCACTGCTTGCGGAGTGAAGGATTGCCATTCCAATTGTCATGTCCCTTGCAAATTGAAGAGGACCATGGACAGCGAACATCTCAAGATGTGCAGTGCCTTCAAACTTAAGAGCAAAACAGCGACGTTGCACTCGGAAACTGACAGAAAGGAACTTCTCCATCACATGAAAGACACAGCTTGTCCATTCTTGGTTGACAACGACGACCTAAATGGTGATGGTGTGGTGTATCAGAGCGTCCTTACGAACGCCAATGCCTTTCAGTTTCAGAACCACCACGTCATGGCAGGGGCCTTTGTGAAGATCCATGCTGCGAGTGAATCTGGCTGGGCTACGGAGAGCCATGTGACGGATCTTCCCCTCCCTGCTGACATCAGGCTCTGTGACAAGTTTGACCAGGACATTTGCAAGGTCTGTGGGCATCATCGCAGGTATCACTTTCATAGGAACAAAATATGGTGCGAGGAAGAGTACAGTAAAGAGGTCGTCGATGAAGAAACCAAGCAGAAGCATGATGTTGCATTGAGGCGCAAGGAGAGAAATAAAAGGCATGTGAAGGAGCTCGAGAACAAGATTGAGTTGTCTGGAAAGCGGCAAAAGACCTTGGGTGCAGACTTATTGACCAACATCCAGCAGTTTGAGCAACATGGGCTTGGTGGCAACAACACGATGTTTGTACAAGAGCACCGCGACTTGTTGCAGGGCATTGGTTCAACCTGCTGACTCCGTGGAGCAGCGCAGGGAGGAAGCATGCGATCAGCCTCCAGAAGCGTGGCCACGGAACCGCTTGGAGAATTCAGCCATTATCGCAGTTGCAAGTTGCGCCAGCACTTGAAAACACGATAAGCAGCCAATCTCCCATTGTCAGTTGTACTTGGGTTCAGGGGTGCAGTATTCGCCACCTGCCACCTGCCACCCAGTGTTTCTAGGCTAATTATCCAACTCACAGATCCTGAATGACTTAGCGCATGGTTCTTGAAAAGGCTTGGTGTCGCTGGGCCGGGAGCAGCCGGAGCTGATTTGCCTCCAGAGTTCAGCTGCTCTAGAGCGGTGTTTGAACTGCTGTGATGCAATGGTTGGCTATTCGGATTTCATTGGATTTCGATGACACTATACAGATATATACAGATTATATATGATTATATATTTACGATTATTTATGTGGATTGAAAATTCGCAATGCTTGCCCATTTCGGACAGGAGCGGGGATGCTGCCTGCTGCCCGCCTGGCGCGCTGCATTTACGCGGTCAGTCAGGTTGGGTTGTGCTCCTTGTAGTGGTCCTTGGGATTTCGTTGGTTTGACAACGTGAGACACTTTTGAAAGGTCTTACATGACATGTTGAACTGTGTTTCGATGAAGCGTTTCAAACTGTTTGAAACAAGTGAGGACTCGAGAAGAAGCTTGCCATCTAATTTCATAGATGCAAATATGTTGTGATCGCTTTAACACTTTAACAGTGATCAATCATGATCAATCTACGACCATGGTTTGATAGCAATGTTGGACTGCCTAATGTAAACAGATTCATGTTCCATGCCGGAAGCCAGGTGTGCCAGGAATCCAGACCCATGGACGCGACGTTGAACAAAGGGCTCAGTCTGATGTTGCGAGTGCTGTTGATGCACAAGTTGGATTTAGTACTTTTGCCAAACTTGATATCAGCTAAACATCATGTGCTAAAGGATTGCTGATTGCTTGATATCAGCTAAACATCATGACTCGCTTCAAATGCAGCCTGACATCTGTGCATTCTCTGCGGCTTTTCCAGCGGGCATCCAAATTTGTTCTCTGCCATTTGACCCCCGCCAACTAAGTACACAGACCACTTCAGATAGATCACTTCTCAGGATTAGACTTCTCCATCACAGCAAGAGGCATGAAATGAGACGTGGATAGGGGGCTTGAAATTCTCTGGGTTGCATTTGTCGTGCATCTCCTATCAGCCTGTTGATGGCTACCATTGCCACGAGATGAGATCAGCGATGTTGTCTGACCTTTTTGCGGACTTGGAAGCAAAACTGGAGAGGATGATGAAGTAGACGCTTGTCCAATGAGTGGTTTCTTGACGTCCTGCTGTTGGGTTGAACCTTCCCAATTGCGATAGAACAGGTCTGAAGGAAATGATCATCCAAGGACATCCATACCGGGCCATACCTTGCTGCTGGTGCTGCGAGGTGGAGAAAACCAGGGGTTGGGAGGAGGAATCATCAGATGCTGGGTTTCAAACCCTTAAAGGTTCCTGGCAGCTGTCAATGTTTTCGGGACCTTGATTGTTCTGTTCGGAATCACCTTTGAAAGATTCTAGTTGGAAACTGTTCTGGAAACGAGACAAACCTGATGATGCCACGAATAGATCGATTTCACCAACTCATCCCAGCCCATTCAGGTGGGCATTGGCACTGAGTGAACTTGGACTTTCACAAGGCCACGGTGAGCCGCCGGCTCAAATCTGATCATCTGCTGATTTGGTTCCGGGAAAAAATATGTTCGTCCCTCTCTCAATGTATAGATTATGTAGCCAACAGATGGGTAGTAGTACAGTAGTGTCATAACAATTGAATAGACAAGTGGAACAATTCCAATATAATAATGACCATAGTGTACTGCATGGCTGCATGACTCTCGGATTTTCTTTCGTGAACAAAATTGCACCTAGGATGGTGCCTTTGGAGCATGCAACATTGCCGCTGGTGGATGTTGGAAAGCGCTGAGCCGCACGGTGCGGTGGATGGGTTCTGGGGGCGGTTTTTTTCCCAAGACAAACCGCTCGAAGAGTCGCGGACTTTGATCTTGTCCTGTCCTCCTTGCCGACAGGTTTCAGCAGATCGGCTTGACTCTTGCTGTTGTTGAGTGGGTGATATGACAATCACAAGAATTTGCCGGAAGTAAAGGCCAGACTTGTATTGGAGGAGAAACATGGAGAAACCATGAGGGAATTGTCTTCGTTTTGGTGTCAGTGAGTTAGCGTCAGGAACCTTCTGCCTTTCGCCTTCAACCTTTTTGCCCATAGGCGCTGTTGCAGGCAAAGTTGGGTGGAGGTTGTTGCTGCATTGCTGCATCCAAGTGAACTACAGACCAATTAGTTAAGATATCGTCGTGCCACAAAATTTTAAATGGAAGCCTTCTTTCTTAGTGCTTGTTTCCAATGCTGCGATGTTGTTTGATGCACACAGTACATGTTCCCGCGAAATTTGGCTGTCCAGCACCATTCACAGTTTTGCAAATAAGATAAATAAGCTGCTGACTTGTCCACTTCTTTGGTGCTCTCAGCATGGCCGGGATCTTGAATTTCCTGGGCAACCTCTTCTCCGGAGCTACCGAGCAGGAGGTCCGAGTCCAGTGTTTTTTTGTTTTGGGCAATGTGGGCATGGTATGGCTGGTATGGGGGCAACTCGGGGCGAATGACGCACATGGCTGGTGCTTTTTTAAATATGAAACTGCGCATCATTTATCTTGGGGGTCGATCGATGAACCATTAGATGTGCCACAATGGTATGACACGGATCGTTGGGCATTTTCTGATCAGGAGGAGGATTCCGATGGGCCGCCCTCACCAAAGCCTGCTGCTCCCCCTACCAAACCTGGTCATGTGCAGCCTCTACCTTGGAAGACTGCGGCCAGTTGGCAGCCAGGGGCGGCCGTGCGGATTGTCAACCTTCAGCCCCACTTACATCTCAATGGACAAGTTGCCAGGGTGGTGCGTCAAGATCCGGAGAAGGGCAAGTGGGTGGTTCGCCTCGAGAAGGATGCAAAAGAGGCCGCGTAACTATGTTGAGTACGTTGTTTTCTGTTGACTATGTAGAACGCACATGTATGCCATACTGTGCATAACAATTAATTTCACTACATAAACAACAGGAACTAGTATGATACTAGTATGATACTACTAGTAGTATGATACTAGTATGATACTAGTATATACTAGTATGATAATGTATGATATATATATATACACATATTATACACATATAATATAATATCTGACTTCCTGATCAGTTGTTTTGGATCAGGAGAACAGATCAAAAATTAGGTTTGGTTGTTTTACATTATGTTTAGAAGTGGAGTCACACATGTACGTAGTGAAATAGCTTGTCCCAATAGTAGTGCTAGTTTGGAGGTAGTTTCACGCTAGATGCTTTGACGTAAGTCTTCTGACGTCCTCTTTACTGAGAATCTCGCGGGTTTAGATCAAGAATTTCACACTGCACAAGTGTGTACATTAAACAAATTATATTACTGTACAGTATATACACGGACTCCTGCTTTTTGGACAGAAAAGCCAAATGCTCCAGGGTGGCCATCTGTGTATGGCTTTACTTGTTTCTCTTTCTGTGGCTCTTTGTGCTGCGGGTCAAACAGCCCCTGAAGGTGATGCTCAGCGGTGACAAAATGGAATTGGCACCGTCAGATGCAACTTCCACGGCTTCATCGAGTGGGTCAGAGATTCTTTCACCTGAGAGATCCCATGCCGCTTCCCAGCCTGCGCAGCCAGCCCACCCAAAACCATCACCTCCAAAGAACCACTTCGAGGAGTGGTGCGCTGCGCATTTGCAAGGCTTCGGAAAGCAAAAGCAGCTCACCATTTTGCTGCTAGGACAGACGGGCAGCGGCAAGTCCTCATTCTTGAACTTGTTGGGCAACTTCCCTACGGTGATGCAGCATGGGCAAGAAGCAGTTGCTGGCAAAATGAGTGACTTTCGAAACTTGGAGTTTGAGAATGACTTGAAAGACCGCAAAGTCAGCCAGACTTCAGCTGCCACTGTTTACGAAGTGGACATGGGGCCATTGAGCCTGAAGATCGTGGACACTCCTGGTTTTGGTGATACTAGGGGCCGGGCCTTCGATGAGAAACACACGAAGCTCATCGTCGACTGTGTGAAGAATTTGGGGCAAGTGAATGCCATCGCTTTTGTCATCTCCGGCAGAGAGTCGCGTTTGACTGCTCAACTCAAGTATGTGCTCATGGAGGTATGTGCAATCCTGCCCAAAGCCGCTAAGAACAATATCGTCGCTATCTTCACAAACACCACCAGCCCATTGTACTTGAGCTTTGACATTGATGCCTTGAACGGCATGGTTGAGCACCAGGTCAAGCCAGAGAGGCAGATCTTCATCGAAAACCCTTACGTCCTGTGGGAGCGAAGCAAGCAGAACAAAGGTAAAGTCGATGATGCAGCGCTTCAGATGGAGTTGGTGAAAGCCTTCAAAGATGCGGGAGAGAACTTGGCAAAACTATTTGCTGCCATGCTAACCATGCCGAAGATGAACACAACAGAGTTTGAAAGGTTGTACAACTTGAGACAAGCCATTGAGTCAAACACCATGAAGGTCCTGGCTGAGCTGGAGTGCGCACAAGAGGAGCAAAAGAATTTGGAGCAACAAAAGAGGGAAATCCAGCGCGCTCAGACAGAGGAAGACATGAACAGGCACTACATGAAGCAGTTCCATGGAAAGCGCTGGGTCTTCAAGGATTCAGATGGCCATGGCACTTTCTGCGGAGTCAAGAACTGCCACTCCAATTGTCATGCTCCATGCAAGATGGAGAAGACCCCGGACAATGCCAAGTTCAAGATGTGCAGTGCTTTCAGGTACACAGAGAAGAAGATCAGGTTGCGCTCAAAAGCAGACAGAAAAGATCTTCTCCGCTACATGGTGGATGAAAACTCCCCGTTCCATGCTGACGAAGATGGCGGCAATGGAACACAGTATGAGACGGTCTTGCGTGGTGCAGAGGACTTCCAATTCCAGGCCCATCACTTCATGAAAGGAGCTTTTGTGGAGATCCCTGGGTCCGGAAGTAGAGTTGGGTGGGCTGCCAAGAGCCACCTGATGGAGCTTCGTCTTCCAGCTGAGATCTACATTGCTGACCAGTCCGACCAGGACACCTGCAAGGTCTGTGGCCATGATCGCAAGTATCACTTTCATGATGAAAAAATATGGTGTGAGGAAGAGTATAGTGAAGAGGTCGTCGATGAGGCAACCAAGCAAAAATATGAGGCTGCAAAAGACCTGAAAGAGAGGAAGGAGAAGCTCTTGAAAGGAATTCAGGGCAAGATCGAGCAGTGCGGAAAGCGGCAGAAGGTGTTGGGAGCAACTTTGCTGTCCAACATCCGGCAGTTTGAGCAGCATGGTCTCAGTCGCAACTATGCCATGCTGCTGCAGAACCAACGGGACCTGTTCCAACAGCACATCGATGCCACCTTGGAGAACGACGACGGTGCAGATGTTTCACAGTTGAAGAAGGCAAAGGAGGAAGTTGAGAAGGCGCTTCGCGTGGTCCAAGAGAATTTGC
>Ga0126342_10019600_pt1 | contig 11466 bp, 9 predicted proteins | sample Cyp1metagenome_FD_92528 | JGI IMG/M metagenome (GOLD analysis project Ga0126342, IMG submission 92528) | Coral microbial communities from Lord Howe Island, Old Settlement Bay, Australia - Cyphastrea 1 metagenome | ecosystem: Host-associated > Invertebrates > Cnidaria > Coral ... | reverse complement strand
TTGGGGGTCCAACATTGAATTCCTGGGATGATTAAGTCAATCTAAAGATTCACATCTTGAGGAACAGGAATGGAGACCCTATGGGATGGCCCTATGATGGAAACACATGGAAAGAAATGGAAAAAATGGAAAGAATGCATTTGAAAGAAATGTGTCCAAACATGATCCCAAGGGTTGCACCTGCATTGTCTGCAGTCGATTCAACCAAAGTTCTCCCAGCACCTGCCTGCAAGCTGCGGTGTTGTGTCAGCACGTGTTGGGCATGTTTGGGGGTCCAACATTGAATTCCTGGGATGATGAAGTCAATTTAAAGATGCACATCTTGAGGAATAGGAATGGAAACCCTATGGGATGGCCCTATGATGGAAACACATGGAAACAAACTGAACACTCGAACTAGCTGGCCTGAATGTTTTATTGCTGCCCATGATAGGTTTGAATGTTCTGAATGTCAATGAATGTCTATTTGATTCTACTTGCATCAATTTGCATTTGAATCCTGCTTCTTGTCCATAAGGTCTAGAATTAAATCCATTGAGGCTCAAAGGACAAGAAACACAATACAACCAGATCAAATACTATCTAGTCCTTAGATGTCCTTAGCTACTTGAGCAGCATATACCACGCCTGATCCTGGCAAAGTGGGGTGCTGCACAAAGGAACCTCCTGGAGCAAAGAAGATTCTGAACATTTTTGTCTAATCTCAGCATACATAAAAATCATTGATCAAATCTCAGCATGTTTTTTCTGCTCCCTTGATCTGCACGAGAGTCTGGTGATGTCTGGTGCATCCTAGGTCCTAAGTTAGGTTCCATTCAAGCGCCGAGTTCCATTCTGGTCTGACACCAGCGCGTCAATGTCCAACCACGGGATTTCATGAACTTGCGCAGGAACCTTTGGGAACATGGGGCTGCGACAAAAGAATCCGGTGTTTGACACTTGGGGGAAGCGCAAAAAAAAAACAAAACAAAATACAAACAGGGAACGGAAGCCACATGGCTTTATGATCACATCCTCTGCTTCCAACCATCTTGGTGTCTAGGCTGTCTAGGTAGGCTGTCTCTGCAGAGCTGAGATCCATGAATAATTCAAGCGTCTTCGGATTAGGAAGGGGGTGCTGTGACAAGGTAGCACGAGTGCCGTCTGAGTGGTAAGCCAGCAAAGTATGGAAGGGTTGCTTTGCCTGCCAGAGTCTGGCTGAATATAAAAAGAATTGAAGAGACAATGCGATACAATATAATACAATGATATACAATGTCTATGTATGTCATATGATTGAAAAAACTACAAAAGTATACAAAAGTGCCTTCAGATCAGACTTTGGTTTAACTGCATCAGTCCGAACTGTTCTGGTCTCGACGATGCCACCACTCTGTTGTTGGGCCAACATCCTAGCCCATCCATATGGCGCTGGAGCTGGAACAGGCAACCCAGAAGGGTCTAGCCACACATCCCGCGAAGCAGAATCACCACCACTTGCCATTGCTGTGAATGTGGAGTCATCAGCTTCTCTGAAAGCCAAGATGCTGCCAGGCAGCAACATTTTCCCATTAGTTAGCTTTGAAATGCTTCGGACATGTCAGTGGTATCATGTCCCAGATCATCCCAGCATGTTCCCACCAAATCCCACCAGAAGCTCCTCAGCATGCAGCTCCCGGCCATTGCAGCATTATGAAGGTTTGCAGCCAATGGCTGCTGTCCATGGAATAACTCTCTGGCAACTGACTGAAGGCTGACATTGCTTTCTTCAGGGAAAAGCTGAAATCATTCAAATGGCCTGAGCCCAGCACTGCTGGCTTCACTTCCTGTTTTCAGAGTCTAATGTCACAGAGTCCATGTTTATTCATTTTCAGAGTCCAATGTCAGAGTTGCTTGTTCTGGCCTTGAGGCTGACCAGCTGGCACCACCGCATTTTCCCCTGGCCAAAGACTACGGTTGAAACAGGTAAATTGCCAACAATAATGAAATCGCATGAGCTCTCTAAAAATCATCCCTTTTCTAGTCCCTCTGCAACCACATCCCACAGCAAGAAAATTGCCTCCAGTTGGATCCTCAACAGCCTGGCCAGCAGGGCAGCTTGATCCTTGAAGGTCTAATTTGAATAGCAAAAGCTGTCCACGCTGATTGGTTTGTTAAGAAAGGCCAGAAACCTTTTGAGACCCTAGGCATTGAATAAGACTGGATAATCTAAATAATTCCAAACAATTTCAAAAAGAACAGCATAGAAACAATTCCAATCTAAATGCCTTCTTCATAAGCTTTTCCCGGAACTTCTGCAAAGATTTTGCCCATCCAGGTCGTTCCTGGCCATCGCTCAAAGGTCTGAATTGGAATGCATGCCCTGGAGGCAAGTGATGGTTCTGCTTGCCTCCATGGAAACCTTTCTAGACCTGTCTAGCCATGGTTCTCTGAAAAAAACTCTGGCCCAGGGATTAGTAGCACATGAGGGGTCTGAAGTTGAGTTCTCCCTCTCTCATTGAAAATTATCATATGATCATGTGCATGCATACCCTGTCAAACCCCAAAACAGGGAGGACCCACTTTCACAGGCGGAATGACTGCAAGGCATGTCCACTTTGCTGGCGCTCCAGGACTTAGTAGGGCCAAAAAATATATGGAATAAGTCCACATAAGTCCATATAAATCCAAGATAGGGCACACGAATGCACACGAAAAATGTTTGAAACACGAGAAATATAACCAAGGGGCTTGAAACTCTCATGAGCGGATTTCCGGGGTTTCCCGGCTGCGGTTAGACTAATGTTCTCACATCTGGACCTCCACAAGCCAAGATTTGCATCCCAAGTGGGCGCTGAGCATTTCGAGCCGCACTTTTCCTGAGCTCACATTTTTTTGTTTCTCAACGTGTTGAATTTGTTGAATGCTAAAAAAATAATAAAAAAAACAGCGATTCAGAATTTGTTTCATGTTTTTTGTTTTAATTCCCAACTCATCTCAACTTGTTGATTGCGAATAAGTTTCGCAATCAGGCGCAGCTCCAGGAAAGCTGTCAGCCATCCTAGTAGCTGCTTTGGCTGCTTTTGTCCGGTTGGTTGAACGAGATTTGAGCCAAAATGGACTGGAATTGGCAATTGCATGCAATTGCATTTTACCTGGCTCAGCAAACAGCTGCCATGAAAATTCAATATTTTTTTCATCTCGCATCCTCTCTTCTTGATATTTTTTGTCACAGCCCTGCCCCTTCCCCTGAAACGAACATGAAAAAATGTACACCAAAAAAAAACGACCCCCAAAAATAATGCTCAGTTTGATTTCTGTTTCAACATGCTGCCACAAGTCGAGTTTTGAAGGCAGCTAAAAAAATATCATTCAAGGATATGAAGGTTTACATAGATTTACATATATTTATATAGATTTAAAATTTGTATAAAAATATCCCATATATATGGTTATTATACTACAACTACAGGGGTCTATAATGCTAGCTGGTCCAAGGTCTACAATGCATCATGTAGCATCTCAGACCCTTGGCTCGGCATACCTCAAGGTATGCCGATTTCAGACCCTATGTAGTTGAGGGTATATAAATATATCATACATATAATCATATAATCAGATCTATCATATATATATATGTATACATTTCAATTACAGATTGATCATCTTGATACATAGGGAACCAATTGATAATATTGATTATATTTGAGTATTTTTGGGTAGAAGTCAAGATGCAGTTGACTACACTAGACGTATTTTCTTCCTGGGTCTTCCAATCAACAAATCCAGTCGTGTCCCCTTCACCTGATCTACAGAGGGTCACCATGGATCATTTTCCTGGGGGCTTTCCATGGGTTTTCAGTCTTCAGTTCCTTAGTTTACCCCAGGTTTACCCCAGGTTTACCCCAGGTTTACCCCAGGTTTACCCCAGGTTTACCCCAGGTCACCTTCTCAATGACTTGATCCTTCTCCACCCGCTGCGTGGCTTTTGCCACCGCATGGTCCGCGGCGCTGCCCAGAGCGCAGCCCATGACATTTCCAGGTGGCAAATGGGCACTTGATCATGTCATGAGTTGTAAACATGATCCTTGACATGATGCTAACTGCTACCATCTTGGGTGAACATGGGGGGTAGCCCATTTGAGGGCCATTTGAACAGGGAGCTAATTATGGGCGATTAACCAGAAAATACGGGAAAACCATGATAAACCATCCAAAATGATGGCTTTGTGATGTTCTGTAATTGTATCCTTTCAAGAGCGTCCGGAGTACCAACCAAAACCATCCTCAATCTCTTCCCAGGCCAACTTGATTTGTTGGCACAACTGCGCCTGCTTTCCCATGCTTTTCCATTCCATGTTGGGCCTATGTCTGTTGTCTGCAAGTAAAGAGGCATACGGATGAGTACGGGTCTGCAGAAATCAAAACTCTGAAGCCTCGGGATCAAACAATCGCGACCTCGTCTCTTTCTATACTTGCTGGGAACCTATGGCCAAAACAAGTGCTTATGCTGTGTTCATATTTGCTATATAGACATGTAAAACATGCAATGTTTTGATTCGTCTGTGAGCTTTGTAAAGAATTACATCAGAATCTAAACCCCAAAGTGATGCCTTTCCACTACGATCCTGTTTGGAACAAATAGAGGTCCGTTTTGTAACACCTTGGTTGCTAAATCAATGGGGCCACCCCCCGGCAACTAATCAACCAGTGGAACACCGCAAATCAGACGTTTGTGGAGGACAACATCCCGAGTTCTCGCATGATAAAATTGGATGGCTAAATAGGAAAATCATCAAACTTGATTGAGAATTGCTACCCCATGTTCAAGCCACAAATGTTCGGGGCCGTCTCAAAATTTGGAAACCCCTACACCAGTACCATCCATGTTTTAAAGCCATGATCGTCCCATACTGTACCCAGTCATTGGAAAAAAAAACTTTTTAATAGAAAAAACTTTCTTAAAGATTAAAGTGGGGATATACACCTTCTGGAAATTTCACATAGCTATGGAAAATGGGCCAAAGTAAATGATACATATATAGAATATATACAGAAAATATAGAGACACTATTATAATATATATTATATATGTATATACATACCTTGAAATACAATATATATCTGTATATATCTACATTATAGTTACTATTTATATATATATGTATAGTATATATATATATAGTCTATAGAGCAGCCCTCCAAGGTTTCAGAAACTGTGTCCGCCTGGTGCAACATGGTCATCCAGGAGTTGCGCCAGAAGCCTCGGCTCCGCGACCGATTTCGCCCTTCGAATCGCCAAAGGCCCTGGGGGGAAAAAAAAACGAAAAAACGTGGAATATTCATTGGATATCCATTGGATATTCATGGAATATTATATGTTACCCACTACTTGAAAAATATCTTAATAATTTTTAGTAACATATAAATGATAAATGGTCAATTTTCCATTTTCCAAAGCAACCTGTTAGTTCACTGGAATCTTAACATGCGCTTTTTTCTGTCCAATTGACGTATTTCTTTAGTGGATTGCATGATGTCGATGGGAGCCTGGGCTCTCCTACCAGTCAGCTTGGTGAACAAGCCTGGGTCTTCACCCCACATAGCAGCTGCAACCGGTGGACGTTCATCTCAAAAAATATCATGTCTCTGGTTTTGATCCCCATTTCTCAAAGATAAATGTCTGACAAATTCTTTTGGCTTACTCCAACCTACCTCACACCTGGCATCCTGCACGCCACATGGAACACCATAAACATAAAATAAAATAATCACAATATGATTGCTTCTTTGACCATCCTTTCATCTGATCCATCCTGCTGCGGCAGCTGCGCCTGCTGTCCTCCATAGAGACTGTGCTGTGCAGCATAAACTCCCATGCCTGCGGCGAGGATCACCCATTGCAGGAGATGAAGAAGTCATGACGCCCATTGCCGTGTTGAGTGCCGTCCTGGGCCCCTAATCAGGCCGTTTACAATTGACTGTGCAAATCATGTACATAAACGCATCCAACCATGATCAATGAGTTTACACAGCAATGCAATACGCTGCTGAAATTGCAAGATGTTTCTCAGAACTGGCTGAAAAGAACATGTACCTCGGAGTCATAACCATAAATTCGCACAAACAAAGGCAATTTATTTACTATCATAATACTGTCATGTTTCGTGGTTGATTCACCTTAGATAAATCATGGTACATTCTACAGTCTGTACTGCCCAGAACCAATCGAAAATAGTTCCAACCAGTTGTAGCCAACTTTTGCCATCAACTAGTTAGTAACTAGTTCTAACTCCCTATCTCTCTCTTAGTTGAAACTGTTTTTTGGGTTCATCAACTCCTCATTTTTGCGGGTCGACATGGGTCGACCTTCCCTTGTTGCCCTCGCATCCCACCTTACACAAAGTCGAGGTTGGTGCCGAGGCAGTGTGTTCTGCGCTGGGGAGCATGGCCTCACTGAGGCGGTAGCGATGACCAAGGGGTCATGACATGTGATGACCCAAAAAATTCACGGAAGTTCAACCACCAAATTAAGGGATTGAACATGGTAATGTTACTAGCTATCCAGCTATCAAACATGAAGATTTGGGATGGATCCTGCATGAGGATCTAACAATCAAAGAGTGCTGTTTTCTGTATAAATGGAAAGATGGAAAGAAGAATAGATGGATAGATAGACAGATACACAGACAGATACACAAATAGACAGTCAGATAGACGGATAGATGTGTATATACATATATATAGAGACAGATAGAAAAAATAGACAGATAGATAGACAGACGGACAAACAAATAGATAGATAAATAGATAGACAAGCTAGATAATAAAATATTGATAAGAATCCAAGATGGATAATATAACTAAGGTAGATAAGATAACTAAGATATATGATGAAAATACGGTAATATTGATAATATAGATAAGATTATATAGATATATATATATATATATAGATAAGATAGATACAATAAGGAAGATAAATAGGTAGATAGATCGATTGTACTATTTAATTACTGGAAAATGGTACTGAGCAAACCATGGCATGGTCATCATATCATTTGGGTTTGTCCTGAATTTGGGGAGGCTCATTTGATGACCATTTGAAAAGGGAAAGTGATGATAAACCATAAGTTGCATTAAGTTGCCCTCTCTCTTTCTCTCTCTCTCTCTCTCCAGCAAGCGTTTAGCTACCTACTTGCAAGCCAAATGGTACTGCAGCCAATGGTAGGTCTCTCTCTCCATCGCCATCTCAAGGAGTTCAGCATAATTCAGCTGAGCTAAAGGCGAGTCGTAAACTAAGTGCCAATGATAGATACCCTTCCATTTGTTTTTTTGCATTTTTTTGCCAGTGAGTGTGATTGAATATCCAGTAAAATCCCAGTAAAATCCACTGGTGAAATATGTGAAAAAAGCAAGCAATAAACGAGCCATCCACGACCGTCACCTGAGAGACCACCTTTTTTGGACACGGACCCGGCAGCGTTGAACTGCATCGGCTTGGCAGGAGAAATTGTACATCAAGGGACCTGGCACGACCGCAGCAGAATTGTTGCTTGGTGGTTGGTGGAACGTATAAGGAACTTTCTATGGAACCTAGACTTTCTCCAGTTTCAGCAATGTTCCAGGTCTAACTGCAGATTCCTCCGGTGCTTCTCTTTTCGGTCTCGGTTTTCCAGGGCAGGGTCTTCCGACCTGCAAGAACGTCACCATTGGATCGATGGCCTCGATGCATCCCAAATCCCGGTGGCATCATCCCTGCTGAGTTGCATCACTGGGGCAGTCACACAGCATCACAGTGGCCTGCCACGGCAGGAGCTGAGCTGCATGGCTTCAAAGTCAATTTCTGCATGGCAAACAAAAGGCACCAATACAAATCACCTTCCAGTAGATCGGATCGGATCTTTGGCTTGAAGATCAAAAAGAGCCATATATGTAGATCCATCTGTATATATATATGTGTGTGTGTTTGTGAATGAGTATATATACAGCTATTAAAAAACGCGCATGTGGATAGTGCAGGATCGGTCATGGGGGATCTCCCGGTTGCGGCCCCGTATAGATGATCCCAGCTGAGCAACCAGCTGACGTCCCATCAATACCTTGGACCCGGGTGAAACAAATCCCAAGTCTACCCGGCGAACAAACCTGGTCGGTGGTTTCAACCCCTCTGAAAAATATGAGTTCGTCAGTTGGGATTATTCTTCCCAGCATATGGAAAAATGAAAAATGTTCCAAACCACCAACCAGAAACAAGTTTTTGCATGTTTTTGCTGATTGTTACATATTGGTACATACAGTAATCACCCCAATTTGTATCCATTTGTAGTAAAAAAAGAGGAAACTCACATCGACTTAGCAACTATCCAAGTTTCAGCATGGCTTACCCAATTTAGCGGCACCGTCCGTACCAAAAGGTGAAGCCCAAGAAACCATCAGAAACAAAGCTGGTTTTCCCAGGGCTCATGGTTGGTGTCTGGAGATCTGTTCATGCCTCTTTCACAGACATCGAGGCATGGTTTTTCTTTCATTTTCCAGGCCGGAGAATGATCCGCAAACATACATTATGTATATGTACATATGTGTATATATATATGTATACTATTGTATACTGTATACACAACCCAGCTGTTTTCACACTGACAAATTCCAAGCAAAAACATTAAAAAAACACATGCCATTCCACCTGCCAATAGGCCATGACGAGCAGCAAATGGCAGCTGCAGAGTGTCGCTGTGGGAGCTGAGTGACCTGGGTGCTTTCGGTGATTGATCAATGGCATTATAGTTTACATGAGACTATGTATATGTGTAAATATGATTAATATATACATATATGTATATAAATATATATATATGTATATGTAGAAACCGTATGTCTCTCTCCATCGCCTTCTCAAGGAGTTCAGCAGAGCTAAAGGCGAGTACGTATATATATATATTCATTTGTTTTTCTAGGAAAATTAGGAAAATATATCACATAACTAGAATCTATGATTATATATATATATGCAATCGTGAATATAGGATTATGTAAGGTCATACCCACTGACCATCTCAACCAAGGAGCAACATCATGCAAGGCTTCTTGCCATTGCTGCGGGCCCGCATCGTCACCTTGGAAGGTGAAAAGCAAGGGAGATGCCGAGATGCACTGGCTGCCATCCCTTATAAGTGGAAGTTTCACTTGAAAAAGAAAGTTTCACTTGAAGTATCACTTATAAGTGGAAGTTTAAAGTAATGAAACATGGCAATGGATTTTACTTGGAACCATCTTTAAAGAGAAAGTAATCCATTGCCATGTTTCATTACTGGAGTGTATGGATCATACCAGCACTAGCTACTAGCTTGCCTATTGGCTTTCGATTTGCCCACAGAGACTGGGCCTGTTGCTTTTTTTCTCTGAGTAATGGTGGGGATGTTGAAACCTATGATTTAACATGATGTTGCTGTTTATACATGTTTATACACTCTGATGAGACTGGCCGCTTGGAACGCAACAATTTACAGCCTTGGCAATTATTCAATGTTCTCATTTTAGTGAGAAGGTCACTTCCACTTGGAGGGCTTCTAGTGGGGAACAAGGAAATCACCTGCTGAAACTGAGACGACATCGCATAACAATCATACAGTTTCCACGCTTGGAACATGATGGCCTCCTGCACTCATGTGGAGGTTTTCTAAAATGGGGGTACCCCAAGTCAACCAAAATTAGATTATTGTAGTATTGAAATCTATGGTTTTGGGGATCCCCCATTTTAGGACACCTCCATTTAATTCTTTGGGGTTACATCTTAAACTTCACCCGTTTCTGTAAGGGTCTCACCATAGGCGACAGAGCTTTCAGCCAACAACTCCCCTGCATCATTGAGGCATGCCTCAGGTGGACCCCGGTGAGTTTCCTAAAATGGGGGATCCCCAAGTCACCTTGAGTTTCAATACTAAAACAATCTACATAAAATGGCCCAATTTGGGATGATTTGGGGGCACCACCATTTTAGGACTACTTATCATGGGATCTGCACCTGTGAGCCTTGTGCTCTGGTCATTCAACGGGGACTAGGGACCTGGCCATTACGTTTCTCCTTTAGGCAAATATACCACCAATGGTAGCTTGGTTTGGATCACACGGAAAATCTGGAAAAGACTTGCAGCATCTTGCAATCCACACAATGGTCATCCCGCTCATATGCACAGGTGGTTGGTGGTTTAACTGGAAACCAGAACGATTTCCCAGCCATCTTTGGAGATTTCGCCACGTTTGACGACACAGGAGGCTATCCCATTCCTATATCCCAGTGGTTCCATCAGTTCATATCAGTTCCATCATAAGTTCCATCCCTCTATGTGATACTTAGCCTCTGGTTATGACTAACAGTTCGCCATGGTTTTTCCATGGTCCATTTATCGAAATAGATGGTTTACCTAGCTATACAATGGTGATTTTCTAGTAAATAACCATCTATTTGGGATTTACCATTTGGTTCCATGGCTATATATGTTAGTCATAACCAGCCATGGTAAATCCCTGGTGAAATCCCCCTGGTGAAGTCCAAATGGGGCCCCTCACGGCTCGGCAGCCCGAGGTGCCAAAGTCGATCCCAATGAAGACCTGGATGAAAGTCCCTCTGTGGACCCGAAAATCTCAGGGGAAAACATGGGAAAACATAGGGGGAAAGCAATGAAAGCAATCAACATAGGGAAAATATAGGGGAAAACATTGTAACTCCCCTGTAAATGGAGCTTTTGATGGGACTTTTGTCAGAAAATATCCGGAAATATGTGGAACACCCACGAAAGAAGGAGATTTTAATGGCTAACTCGTGGAACTAAATGGGGAATTGTCTAGCAAACCATATTTGATTGCCGGATGGTATATGGATGCTTTTTCCCCGGTGCTAGTGGTGGCAGACTTGCACATAGCCCCTTGTTGTGGATGATTGGAAGAAGGGGGCAGCATGTGCTTATTTCACTAGGATATATATATATATATATACATACATAAATAAATATATATATATATATGATATATATATATAATTGTATATATTTCATACGCATGTATATGAATTTATGGAACGACCGGCTTGTAACTATCATGTTGAGTGATTGGACGTAGTAGCTTAGCCAACGCAGTACCAACGTATAGTCGAAAGAAGCCCGTGTGTCTGGAAATCAGCCACAAACTTGAACCCTAATACTGGTTGGCGGCACCACCATTAAACAAACATATATGCAACAGTCATTGGGGATCATCATCCCATTTCTAAAAATGAAACAACCATAAATCACCAAACCAATACAGTAAAAGGGGTTGGTTGTTCCTAGGGGGGGTCCAGCCCCTGAAATAGTAGACCCCAGTGGCTGTTTTCCAGAGGGGCCTGACCCCCCCCATACCCCTTTTGAGCATTTCTGAATGGATAAAATCTAGGGGCCCAAGTCTAGCATTCGTAAACCAAACATTTTTGCTAACACTCAACTTGGACAAAGGAACCAATACTTTGGAGCA
>Ga0126342_10019599_pt1 | contig 11467 bp, 15 predicted proteins | sample Cyp1metagenome_FD_92528 | JGI IMG/M metagenome (GOLD analysis project Ga0126342, IMG submission 92528) | Coral microbial communities from Lord Howe Island, Old Settlement Bay, Australia - Cyphastrea 1 metagenome | ecosystem: Host-associated > Invertebrates > Cnidaria > Coral ... | reverse complement strand
GTCAAGGCTTGCCGAGCTGCTGATAGCTCGCCTGTGTGGACCAGATGTCGGGCCCGCTCTCTTCGACGTCTGTCGCTGGGTGCTGCTGTAGGGTTCTGAGCTGTGGGTGGGACTGGCGCGGTGCGGCTGGGTGAACTGTGCCGCGCCGACGAAGTCAACAGTGTGAGCCATTCGCCTTGCTGGAATGCCTGGATGCGAGCTCGCCAATCAGGTTTGGACAAAGTCCGTGTTCCGGGGGCCCGGTGCAAGAGCATCCGGGGGAGGAGGATCCACCATGCTCGCACTGAATCTGCTTCGGTGTCCGCATTTGCTATTCGCTCCAATGCGAAAATGGAGGGCCGTCCGGAATCGACCCCCGAAGAAAAGAGGGTGGTGTTTGGAACTGACTCGTTTTGCTGCGGAGGGTGGCAAGCAAAGGAATCCAGGCTTTGCAGCGCCTGGCGCATGTGCGGATCTAGCTGGCCAGTTGTTGCTCTGTGCCCGGGTGGTGGTTGTGTTTGTGCTGGAATGGGTGCGGGCCCTGGTTTTCTTGCTCTTCCCACGCTTGTCGTCTTTTGAAGACGGTGCTGCAGGCTTCGGCGGCTGCTGGAATGCACATTCCATACCACGGTGACATTTCCCCGCCTTCCAAAACCTACAATCTTGGTTCCTGGATCCGGGAGACAAAGAACGACTGGTGCGACTTCTTTCTTGCCTGTTGCATCTTCTCCAAGCGCTTTCTCTCGAGGTAGCAGAGAAAGGCTAAAGAGTCTGATCGGGTGTTAGTTCCGAAACCTATAGGGCCTGGAGGATTAGGGTAGGGGATGCCGTAATAGCTGCTTCTTCGCCACTTGATGTAGCATTTCAATGGATTGAAGCGGTCTTCAAAACTGACCACAGGCTCCTGAAGCATTAAGGGACTCAGGGAAGTTTGTCACGCCCGATGCCAAGTTAATGTCCTCGCTCACAAATCTCTGCGAGGGGAACTTTTTGCACGGCGGCTCGACATTTCAAGGAGGAGCAGGCCAAGTCCGGAACACCAGCTAGAGGTCGTCAGGCACTTCTCATGATTCACAAGCACTTCAGCACAAGTAGGAAACATGGGGCATTGTATGACATTGAAGATCTCATGGCTGTGAGATTAGTGAATGACGATCTGCGGGGTTTCATCACCCGATGGGATGCCATGATCGCTGGATTCCTACCCTTACGCGCAAACGAAACTCTGAGAATCCAAACTGGTCGTGGAAGGCGATGAAGACGATGGTGATGAAGATGGGTCCCGACGACGCCGTCATCTACTGTGTTTCCTCCTTCTTCTTGCCCTTCTTGCCTTTTCGTCCACGTCCATCGTCATCGGACTCGTCGTCGTCTGGAGGACCACCGCCAGGTAGGCCGGGCGGTTTGAAAGGTCCTGCCGTGAAATGCTCATCATCCGCATCAAATGAATGAGGAAATGTCTTGTCGTTGCCATCAAATTCCTCAATGATAGGCCTTGAGGCTGAGAGGATTGGGGAAGTTCCTTTCCTGGGCCGTAGTGGATTTGAAGTCCAGGAGTTCCCTCCAGAGGTGGAGATTTCAGGCTCTGAATGAGGTCTTTCTACTCTTGTCGATCGAAGCTTCTCAATCTCCCTCTCGAAATCTTTGCGTTGGATGTCTGCCGCTTTCTGCATTTCCAGTGAATGTTGGTTCATGGAAGCAAGTTGATCTCGATATTCCGCAAGTTCTGACCATGTTGCATTCTAGTCGACGTTTGACCTGTCAACCGAGGCAGACATCAATCCTGCAGACGTCCTGCGCTGGTTAAGTTCGGCACGCAATTCCTTTATGCGATGATCCTGAAACGGAAGATGCAGTTGAGCAGGCTTCTGCTCGCTCATCGCATGGGCAGTTTGTTTGTTCAACAAAAGGTTCCGCTGAGTGATTTCTTCGGCTGCGGTCTTTTCAACGCGAGTGAGATGATCTCGGCCTTCACTCACAAGCGACTCTCTGTGACGTTCCAGGACCTCAGAATGAAGCGCGTTAGCCTCAGATTGAATTGCTTGTTGTTGAGCTGCCAGTGCGGGGTCCAAACCCTGTTGTACCAATGCAACATTTGCGGTACGTTGAGCAACATTGGTGAAGTTGATCGTGTTCAACTGGTCGTAGTGGATGTAGGCGTCTGCCGCACCTGGCATGTCTCGGAGTGGGTCGCGTCCGGTCATTGGGTCAAAGTCCTCTTCCAAGTAATTCATGTCACCTTCAGCTGTTGCGGCTCCAGGGTGGGTCACCACCTCTTCCGGCCTGGTCGCGCCTGTTACGACAACGGCAGCGGTGGTGTTCCCGCCCAGGGCAGGCAGCTGACGAAGCAGTCCCAGCAGCAATCTCAGCAGCAACCTCAGCAGTCCACGACCTACCGTGCTGCACGTGTTTCAGAAAATTCCGTTTTTCATAAACATGGAGATCCCGGACAAATTGTTTTCGATCTCAGAGATTGCAATGCAAGGTAGGCTCTTACCCACTAGGGCAGTACACGTAGGAGTAGACATGGGCAGGTCCTTTTCTGTATTCCTTTTCTGTGTAGCCATGGACCCCATATATCATTATCTGAACCGTATCCCGCGAATCATGGGCGTTCAGGGCTGCATTGATGATAATACTATTGCTGGACCTAGCCTCGAGGTGTCGAAGGCACCGGATCCACATCATCAATGTAGGACTTGGCAACGCTGCTGCTGCTGAGCTTGACGGTCTTCCTTGAAAAAAATCCCCGCACCTCCTGAACTGGATGTGTTTTCATCCTCCACCACAATTGCCTCTCCAAATGAGACTGCCTTTGGCTGTTTCTCCTCCTCCAAAGCTTTGAGGGCAAGTTTGTTATGCTTCAATATCTCAACCAACTCTTCCTCCTCCTTTTGCTCTTCAATGTGCTTCTGCTTCCTCTTCTCGGCCTCTTCATCGAAAAAGTCTGAAGGTTCAATGGTGCCTTGTGGTGGATCAAAGCTTGCACCACTTGCTGAACGCTGGGTTTTCACTGGAATCACCCGGCCACCATATGCAGACTTGTAGTTCCATGACCAACACGCAAAGCTAAGGTAGAAGGCATGGTGACTCTTCCATGGCGCTGCAATCCTGCGCGCCCTCCTTGCCCAATCAATCATCTGGCCATCATAGAGTAGGTACGAGTCCTGGGGCTCAATCCTTCTAACAAAAACAACATGCGTTTCCAACGTGCTGATGCCTTAACCTGGGTTTTCAGTGAAAACTTTGCATAGCCAAACGCTGGCTCACCGAACAACTTCGTATGCTGTCATTGCTTTTGTAGTTACAAACCTGTGGAGAATCCAGCGCGCATGCCTCAACGCCGAACTCCACCACGCACTGTTTGTAAAAACTGTATGCCTGTCTTCTCGCTCATTGCGAACATTAAGTTCCCAGCCAAAACACGAGCTCGGCCAATTGTATTTTCAACAAACCTGTTTGAATGTGAATAGGCCATGGGTGTTGATGCCCGTGTGGCAAGACCAAGGGATCACCTTGCATTGACTGTCATCCGAAGCAATTGAACCAAGACCGGTTCGTTGTCACATCTCAAAGTAATGGCAGCATGGCCCATCAATTGACAAAAAATAACAAAGTTCCTGAACCATGAGTTGATACTGGTTCTTGCTTCGAACTGGCGTGGCATGGGTGAAACCTGTCATGGAGTCAATCATGATGAGGCACGTGATGGATGATATGTCCTTGCTATTCCAGTATTTCTGTGTGCACCAGCTCTAGCTTGAAAACGGATGCAAGCAGGGCACCAAGGCTGATAAGGACCAACTTTCGATGGATTTATCCTCCCGCTAGAAGTCACGCAAAAGACCGCGTTTTAGCTTTTAGGCATTTTGTTGCAACGGGTGACGAAGTCGGAATGTTCTACTCGAACAGTGCTCCTTCCATCAAGATAGCTTGCCGGGAAAATTTAATGGGGACAAAACGCTAGTGTTGCTTACGTGCCTAAGTCAAATGCAGTCGCCGAGGGGAATCGCAGGTCTGTTCTTCAAGGGACCAGGGTTAATCTCGAACAAGCCGGACTCCATCATTCCTTCTGGAGCCATGCCTCATGGCATTGGTGTATGGCCCACAACATCCAGGATCACCTTGAAATGGGAACTTCGTTTTGGGGAAAAATTTAAGGGACCCAACATTCCTTTTGGGGTTCGTATTCATTGCTGGACTGGACCAAAGTTGAAACCCAAGAAGGACCTTCGTTTTGGTCCGGCTTCGAATCCAGGTGTCTTTCTGGGATATGCCATGCGGCCAGGTTTCATTTGGACAAATGAATATCTTGTTGCTTCATTAAAGGATCTCATGGAGAAGGATTTCAATGAACCCGTTCCAGTCATTCGTGTCAACCAACTCACTGCACCTGAAGGACCATTCATCTACCCCTTAAAAGGTAGGTACAAGGCCATTAGGGAAGGTTTCTACGAAAGCCTCAGCCTCGAAGCGCTCCAGACCCCAAGAAGATGGATGCCGAAACAAATGAAGATTTCGTCTCTTCGAAAAAGAGCGTCTATCAATGGTCAAAGGAAGGTGAAGAAGAGTTCGAGGAGTTAATGAGGGAAGCGGGTCTTGAAACCGATGACATTGAAGTGATCAATCCCATCACCGGTAGTACCGAATACATTTCAAAGGATGACCCTTCATACTACGATTCAAAAAGTTTTACGGGTAGAAGTAGAAGATACAAAGGAACCTCCAAACCCAAAAAGATCCCTACATTTCTTTGGCGGGGAGCTTCCAAAACGGCTAGAGGGAGGGCCAAAGGAGAAGCTTTGTTGAAAGAGGCAGCCGAAAAGCATGATGCAGCGGTTGCGAAAGAACGTAACTATAAGAGGGTTATCAATCGTTTGGCCGCTTCAGCTGAATCCAAACCCAAAAGTGATGAAAATGTTTCCGATGATTTCATTCCCGCGTCATCTCCAATCCGGGGGGATCGCATGGCGGAAACCATTGCCGCAGAGACAAGCTTCAGGATCAGTCTGAACTCATGTGCTTTCACTTTTCCAAGGCTCTGGTGGCAAGACCCGTTGGACAGAAGGAAATCAACAACACTCCTGCTGCCCAAGCCGCGCTCGATAAGAAATGGAATAACCTTACTAGTAAGGGTGCATGGGATTATTCCACCGTTAGGGAATGGGATGATGTATCCAAGGAAACCATCAAGAACAAAACAAAATTTCATCTTGCTAAAATCTTCGAAATTTGTTTTGGGAAAGGGAGTGAACTTCCGCTGGGTGACTTCATGGGCAAATTCAAAGGGCACACGGTTTTCCAGGGCAACAACGTGAAGGACGAGGCTTTAATGCAGGGAATTCTGACTTGGATCAGATTACCTTTGGATCAGATTACCTTGTAATCGTTGGCCCAAAGAGTGGATCGGAGTTTATAGGGACCCAGTTGTACTTCTTATTTTGGTTTTGTATGGTCACCCCGGCCTTTGGCAACATCATTGTGAGAAAGGATTGTATGCTGTCGGGTTCCATCCTCTGTATCCCGAATGTTGGGCTTCAATGTTTTGGCATCCTCGATTGAAGTTACTACTTGGTGTTTATGTGGATGACTTCAAGATGTCAGGACCAGCAAACAATGTTGAAGAAGGGTGGAAGTTTATTGCCTCACAGATTGACATGGACACACCTGAAGATGCAGGTCGATATTTTGGTTGTGAACATGCTTTCAAACAGATGACAAGGTTCGCACACGGTAAGCCGGCGCGTTCCCGCCCGGAAAGACATGTTGTCCTTCGGTTTGTCCTGGAACTTCTTGCGAGGTTGCAGGTGGTGATGAACACATACTCCAAGTTCAGGCATGTGCTCCCAGTAGTCCCTCGTTCGGCGGGCCAACCTGGCTGGCTTACTTAACGGGCCTGGGATGCTTGCATCAAAGACATGGGCAAAAAGATGGGCACTGGGATTTGGAATCTCAAAAACCCAAATGGTCTTCCATTTTGGTGGACGGGATCAACCTATTTTGTGGACAAGTCCATCCAAACTCCTTCAAAAGCCTTAGTAAAGCCTTGGCAGCAGCCAAGAAGATTAGGGACAAATCTGGGGCAAAGAAAGCAGCAAGGGCACAAGGATTCACTTTTCTTGATGAACTTGAGCAACGCAAATCAAAATGCATGACCAAGAATGTCAACGCGGTCGATTACGACATGAAGCAATTTCTTCAGCAGTGCGTTGATCGCTATGTTGAACTAGCAGGGCCAAATTTCAAGTTCAAGAAAGTAGAAACTCCTTTCCCAGATGACAAAATAGCTCGTCCAATCATGGGTGAAGCCGAAGCTCGGGGGAACTCCAGCCCGTAGCATCACGTGTGCTCATGAAGGTGTTGTTCGCAGCAGGTATGGCTAGGTTCGATTTACTCCAAGCAACTCAGGGCTTAGCAAGTAGGGTAACTAAATGGTCACCCGACTGCGACAAGAATCTTCATCGATTGATGTGTTGCATACATTCAACTTTTGATCGAACAACGGTTGGATTCGTAGGAGACCCTCCTGAACATTGCAAACCTTTGTCATTTGCAGATTCACATCATGTTGGGGAACATGACAACCGTTCAACCAGTGGATGTCTTCTTGCATTAGTAGGGCCCAACACGTTTTATCCACTCACCGCTTTTTCGAAGAAGCAGACTTCAACGGCTATATACGACTATGTTTTCGGCAGAGACTGAAGTCACGGCGGCCAATCTTGCTTTGCGCGCTGTTGGATTCCCTTCCTCCTGCCTGTGGCAGTCGGGGGGAGATAGCACTCAACGAAAGCTATCCCTCGTGCCAAAAATCAAAAAAGAACCCAAAGAGGATCACTGGGAGCATGCCCCGTACACCAATCAAGTTACCAGAGGTCACGTCAACCCCAGAAGTAACCTGTTGAGCTCGATCGATTCGGATTGCCGAGTAAACCTTCAGGGATTGGCTAGGCAAAGGTACACTGTCCTGTCATGAAAACAAAAGCTGGTGATGTTGAGTTTGACTTGACACAAAGATTGAACTTGTATGAACTTGTCATGGTTGTCACAACAATTCAAACGAACACATTTCAGATTGGTCTATGTTGGTTCGATGCTTCAAGCTGCTGACATCTTCACCAAGCCCTTTACCAACTCCGAGACGTGGGAATCAGCGCTACGACTAATGGGTATTTCATCACAGCCGCGAGAGGAGCAACCAAAGATGAAAGCCTGCGCGCGTCCACGACCCAGAAATGCGCAGGGGAACCTGCTTGCCCCGCTATTGCGGCTCACAGCAGGGTACTCATTGAATTTTGTTGTGGACCTGATTCAAAGCTTGGTGACCGCACCAGAAATTATTCCAAAGATTGTTATATCATCAGATGCCCAGAAGGCAGAGATGTTACATCTAGGTCTAATCGGATGGAAATCAGAAACGAACTCATCAAGGCTATTGAACAACCGAAGATTCAGCCATGTCCGATCTTGATTTGGATTAGCATCCCTTGCGCTGGTGGGACAACGTGGTCATATGTGAACCTACAACACGAATCAGCCAGACTCAAAGTGGAATACAGCCGACTTGTATTCGAGAAAATTTGGTCATCCATGGTCGATTTCAATAATTTGGTACGAGATTTAACTCCGAAAATTGCAATCGAATGGCCAGCACGTTGTATCTATTGGAAGTTTGACAGGGTTGAGACGTCTTGTGACAAACATCACCTCATGAGAGTCGCGTTCGATGGATGCATGGTTGGTATTGTGGACAAAGAAGGGACACCAATTAAGAAACCATGGGCTATTCACACTGATTGTGATACAGCTGTAGCTGAGTTCGATGGATTGACATGTGATGGTAACCACACCCATGTCCAAGGACGGGGAAACGGTTTAAAAGAAAAGGAGAGTTACTCATATCGCATGACGGACTTCAAGCTCAAAAACTTCGACGTCAACGGCACTTAATTTGCGCGCTGTCTACTTCAAACTCTATCACATCATCTCAAAATCGCACTATGGCATACTTGCGTCGCTTTTTGCGTGGCAGAGGCTCAGGAGGCTGACTACACCACTGCGGCGGATGCAGCTGGAACCCGACCCGGGGAAGCGGCGTCCAGTTCTGATGACACTCAAGGCCCAAACGGTAAGGCATGGACGGCGTTGACAAGCAACATCTTCGCCACCGTGACCCAATGCCGTGTTGTGAACGAGTCGGATGTCATTTGAGACTCGGCCGCCCTGGCCGACACCGCCAGCAATGAGAACTTGGCTTTTGGCTACTTGAAAGACGTCAGCCCTGAGGACGCCCGTCTCTTGGACGAAGTATCATCCTTCTCGCTGAGAGGTATGGTATGCCCAGGGGAACCTGGGGTCAATTTCATTTTTGCAGGCGACTCCTCGATGGCCCTGGTGGACTTCATCGACAACAGTCCGGCCACGAGGCGCCATGTCGGCGAGTATCTCAAAGAAAGCCAGAGCTCCTTCCTTCTGGGACTGGGACGGTGTGGCACGCTCTCCGGTGGGGTCGGGTCTCCTTGACATAAAGGGAGTGGAGCAGTGTTTGGAAACCTTGAAGCGGAGGGGAACCTCACGCCCATCTGTGGTGGTCATTTCCTATGCTGGAAATGATATCTCTGGCACCCACGGATTCATCCACTGTGAGTGGTTGAATCAGGAGATGGCGTGTTACTCCCAGCGCTGGAGGGAGGTGGCCAACTCAATGCTGGAGGAGCGAGTCAACACTCACTTCGCCGCTTTGAACGATTTTGTCAAACTTTCCGCAAAGCCCGACGTTGGGAACATCGTCCTGGTGATGCCGTGGTATGGCCGGTTGCGGGTTGCATCCCGACTAATCACCAGATGATCAGGGAGGCGGAATCGCTCAGGAAACGTGGCCTTTGCGTCCTCGACGCAACCTCGCTCATCAAGTGTACAAACAGATATGATGGTCAACACATGGAAAACATGCATCTAAAATTGGGGTTATAGTGTTTATAAAATCACCTCAATGTTTATCCATCTAAATATCAATTTCCAGGAACTAAAAGCTGCAACAATGCACTCACTGTCACTGCTTGAACAACATGCTGTATTATGTTGAAGTTCCCAATCCAGGACTGAGGATGTCACGGGGTACCCACCAAGTAGGATGGCTTCAAACTGAAGTGATCGAAGTTGCACATCATGTTTGTTGAATTCGCAATGTGTGTATTGTGTGTATCATTGACTTGGTTCCTAGGAGCTGGATTGCACAGCTTGGATCACGCTGTGACCCTGAGAAGCGGAAAGCCATAAAGGAGAAGGGTGATACTGGTATGGTGAAGAAAACGGTCAGTAAAACGACCAACAAAAAAACAGTGTCGAGTACTCAGTTTTTGTTCAGTGCTTATGTTGAATACACGGAGCACAACAGGCTCCAAGGGATCCGTTTCTACTCCGGGGCGGGAGCCCTCGGCTACCACTTGTTCTGCTTGTGATCATGCAAAGCGTTACTCGGCCTGGCCGAGATGCGCAAACGAGGAATCGCAGGCCAACCCTCATCCTTCTTAAGAGGAGATGGAAGAGGTCATGGTCTCGATGGAGGTAGACGGCTGGGAGATCTACGTGAAGGAGACCCGGCCGAAAGGACAAAGATTGCCCAATGAAGTTGACCCGGAAAAGGTCGCGCTTCACTACGACTACGTCCCCAAGACCGACGCGTCTGTAGCTTGGAACCCTACGCCAAGAACCTCACACCGCCACTTGTCAGTCGTCCAGTGTATACCAAGCAAATAGACCTATGCCAGCTCACCTGATTTCCTGGAAAAAAATGTGCAAGGTGCAGTTCCACTTGTTTCACCACTGATCCAAAAGACTCGAGGTGCAAGTCAATGAAAATTGTCACAGCAACGGAACAGAGTTCCGCTACCATGCAAAAGATACGCGTGAAATCGCGCGGCTATCCCTTCTGTTTGGATCCGCAGGGCCTCAGGATAAATGAATGAGGATCATCACATGTATGTAATGTGATATGCAGATTCTACTTGTTACACTTCTCGTTTTGTGCGTTTCCCTTCATGGCAACTGAGACCATGAGTACCCAGCACATGATTTCACCCAACATGGAAGGAAAATGAAAAGAGCAGGGCAGGAACATGCAATCGAAAAAGGATGGGAAGAAGGGAGCAGTAGAAAACATGGGGAAAAACCATGCGAATTAGATAGAAAAATGGGGTTAAACTTAGAACATGTTGCATGTCAAAACGGGCGTCCCCGCGTTTTCGTCAAAAGGCATGGAAACCACCCAGCATAGAATGCCCGTCCTTTTTGCTATCCGAAACCAGGTGAAATAACGGATGACCCCAAAGAGGGCGTTGTTGCCTCGTTCAGCGCCCGTGCCAGGAAAATTGAAAGGAAATGACAGGAACTTAAACCAACGTTAGACACATTTTAAACAAGGCCCAAATAGATCCTAAACCAAAGCCCAAGTAAGTCCTGAAATAATTTAAGCAGGATCTTCTACACTCCCACACCAAGCTTACATAGATCGGAAACAAACCTAAGCATCCTAAAGCCAAGCCGAGTCTTTAACCAAACCTAATTAAATTTTAACCCACGCCGACAAAAACCAAAAAACAAACCGTAAACAAAAATTGAATTGAGATGAAAATAGCAATCCTAAGCGCATGCAAAAAAAATATCGTAACCAAACCCTAATTCTAAAACCAACGTGTACAAAACTTAACGCCAACCTCAGCAGAAACCTTAAGAGAATCTTTAAACTGTTTTAAACCAACCCTAAACTGAACATTTCCATGTTCCATGAACAGTTCGAGCACCAAACTGTTGCAAACCATGGAAGATCAGAGGTTCGAACTCAAAAACGTCGCATAGCAGCCAAAATGTTGCAAATAGCATCAAAGTGTCGCAAATTAAATGGAACATGAAAGGTCTGAATTCAAAAATGCGGCGAATACAGTTGAAATGCTGCAAATAGCATGGGGGATGGACAGGACAGGAAATAAACAGAAAATAATCCAAAACGGAGAAAAACCAACAAATCTACGAGAGTTTGTGGACGACTGCAAACGGAGAACTACGAAGAAAACCGCGCCTGCCCTAAGGTCACAGGCCCGATGACGATGCAGGAGCGGCAAAGTACCTGGCGGCAAAAATGCAGAACACATATGTCGCTGGGTGTGAAAGCAACAAGTAAAGCAACTATCAAACGGTTCTGCCGTACCAGTTTTGATTTGCGCGAGTGATCAAAATCTTGACAAGGCCTGTGGCATTTCTTCCCACAGTGGGGCAAAATCTACACATGTCAGGAGCTTTTATGAATTGGCCGTCGCGACTCCAGTCTTCCCACAGAGTCAACCATGAGTCCGGCAGCTAACAAAAGATGCGCTGGCCGTCGTGACTCATGTCTTCCCACATTGAGTCAACCATGAGTCGGACAGCTGACAAATAAAGATTCGCTGGCCGCCATCACTCATGTCTTCCCACATTGAGTCAACAATGAGTG
>Ga0126342_10019598_pt1 | contig 11467 bp, 8 predicted proteins | sample Cyp1metagenome_FD_92528 | JGI IMG/M metagenome (GOLD analysis project Ga0126342, IMG submission 92528) | Coral microbial communities from Lord Howe Island, Old Settlement Bay, Australia - Cyphastrea 1 metagenome | ecosystem: Host-associated > Invertebrates > Cnidaria > Coral ... | reverse complement strand
TTCCAATGTCTGTGACATCAATGGGTCCTTTTCATCAGGATCCTCCTGGCCTTCGTCACCGTCTTCAGCTTCACCTTCGTCTGTCTCGTAGGTGTAGGTGTACTCTGCTGAGGACTCCGCTTCCGGCTTGGGCTCAGGCTTCTCAGATTTTGCACCTGTACCTTCGTGTTGTTGACCTTCTCCGCAAACTTTCACTGGTCCTTGTTCTTCGGGCACTCCCTGCTTGGATGGCCCGGTGAATCGCAAATGGTGCATTTGTGTAGACGTTGAATCCGAGCTTGACACTTCTGTCCAGGGGCGAGTGCACCACAGACTCCATTGCCATTGTTCCAAGAATAGCATTTCTGGCCGCTGCTGCCTTTGCTTCCCTTTCCTTTTCCTTTTTCTGGATTTGCTCCCTTTGAAGGCCTTGAATCTTCTCCAGCGTTTTGATCGTTCCTCCACTTGCGTTTTCTCCTCCTTGATGGCTCTGTTGCGCCCTGTGCCTTCGTGTTGTTGTTGTAGGACTCCACGACAGGTGTGATGGCGCTGAGACCTCCCTGCATGTGCCCTGAGGCGAGTTGTTCCGCTGGAGTGCGGGGCATGCCATGTGAACCTGCCGCAATCCATGTTAGGGCTGGTGATACCACCTGCGTCTGCCAGAATCCTTCGTCCCGTGCTAGAGCTCCATATATGTAGTCCCATGGGCGATTGAGGGCAAATCCATCGGGTTGCTGTTGCCCTGCCTTGATTTCCATGACCAGCTTCGACCTCAGTCTGTTCGCCTGAGCCGACCTTGCAACCTCGTCTGCGCTGTATATCAAATGCCAGCACGTGGGATAGTTTCTTGCCAATCTTTCGATTGTGGCTTCGTAGGCTTGGAGTGCTGCTAAGCCCACTGCGTCCAGCATCAACAGAGACGTTTTTAAAAGCCTGTAACACGTTCGCCACTGGTTGAAGTTTGCTGGACCTGGTAGTTCCTTCGTCACGTACCCGCTGGATGTAAGGACGAATGTGCGGAACTTCGATGCCTTTAATGCCCTTTGACCAAATGGGACATAGATCGCAAAGTCCACGAATGGGGCTGTGTCCTGCTTCTCGATGCGTTTCTGCAACGCCGACAATTGTTCCAACGTCGGGTCCTCCTCTTCCGGCGGATAGCCCCCCACCACTTGGACATACCTTTGGTACCACTTGGCTCTCATCTCCTCCGTCTGCACCGTAAAGTCCCCATCGTCCATCTGGTCCAAGATCTGTGTCATTTTCATTTTCCTTTCGTTGCTGTCTGATGCATCCTTCGTCACCGCAGGCTCCACCGTGATGCGTTGATCTCCAAATGGGGATGTTTCTACCCAAGCATCCCAATCCCCACCGCTTCGGGTGTGTTGTATGCGCCTGGATAAGTTGTAGACTAATCCCACATGGGAGGCCTGCACTGCGCTCAAATAGCTCCCGTCCGGCAACTGACTTCGCTCCAGCGCTGCCGAGACAATGCTTGGAGGTAGGACAGCTAAAAGTCGCATGTCGTCCATCGGGTCCCCCGCAATCTGCACGAACGCGTTCCACACGTTGTCCGGCAAATTGTAGTGCTGGCGAAGGGCCCCAATAGATTGCATCCTCATAGCATCGGACTGGACGGGATACATTGCAGCTGACCGCGCACCCAAAGAAAAGTGTCACAAAAGACCACATGATGGCAGGGTGGCTGGTCAGCTTGAGCCAAAATGGCAGACCAGCCACCTGCTTCTGTCCCACAGAAAACCTGCCGTTTTCTTTCACTACTATTGGTCCTACGAAGACACAAGTAGTGACTTATGAATATGATGGAAGTATTGCCTCTGCTGCATCCTGCTGCTGCCACTGCTATATACATCTGCATTTGTTTAATTTTGTTTATCCTATCTAAATGATCTAAATGTGTAGATTGTGTAGATCCAAAGAAATCCAAAGAATGTCTTCGTGATGTGTTGTGCCGTTGGGCCGTTGTGCCGTTGTGCTCTTGCCGACTCATGACAAGCCTCAGGCCCGCGCATGCTGGTAAATGTCTATGTTAGCGCTCCTGGGTGAGTCATGTTGAGTCATGTTGAGTCCAAGCGGATCAAGGCTAAAGAGGCAAGCTGTGGTGCGTCTGGTGAGTCTGGTGAGTCTGGTGTCATACTCATGTCATACTCATACACTTCCACACGCACAGGTAAATCACATGCAAATGTATACGTGCTTGTGCATCATACGTGCATGCGCTTCTCATTGAAGGCTCACATGGTTGGACCACCAGTGCTGCCAGGTCTCATTTTGTAGTCTGGCTTTGGGAAGGAGCAACTGGTTCGAGTTGAGTCAAACCGTTTTTGCTTCAGAGTCTCTCCGACTCTGATACCCAGGACGCAGCCCTTTGGTACCTGCAAAGAAATCTCACGAACCGAATGCAGTAACAAGATGTACTGTAATTATTAATTAGTAAGCAACAGCAAATTTATTATATAGATGTAGAATATTGTACACGGTAGATATCAGTATAATATATAATATAACTATAGTATATTATAGATGGTTGGGATGTGTCTCAAATCATGTCGTTCGTTTGGGCATTTCAATGGCGTTTCACGGCTCCGCTGCCTCGCACCCGGGTAGAGCCTCCACATCCACCTGCATGGCCTCACTACCCCACCACACTTGAAATGCCAGCTCTTTCGTGAAGCATGGTAAAATATGGGCCGTTTGATGCACTTTAAGGTCTTCCATAAGCACGCATAAGCACGCAACGTTAGCCATATCCTTTCAGACCACGGAGGCATGTGAAAAAAGCTTGAGCCAGAGATGGGCATAGCCCAAGGAAAGCCGCGGAATTTTGTACAAGGCAGGTGTCTAATGAGTCTAATGTGTCTACGGGTGTGCTCAACATTGTGCAAAGGATTGCAACAGAGATTGTTACTGGAACCGGCATATGCTAATATATGCTATTGCCCAGCACCAATATCATTCATTATTATATCGTGGGTCTAAGGCTACTTGATCCCAATTGGCTGGAGAACGGCAAACCACCTGTCACTTGCAAATACCTGCCATCACCTGCCTTTTGGACGCAACGGCCGGTCGGGTTTGGCGATCAACTCTGAGCCGAAATGCCCCATGAAGAATGTCAAGAGCAAATCAGGGAATCTGGAATCTGGACAGAATCCCTTGTATTCACAGGTTGTTTACTCAAACAAGGGTTCATATATCTCTTTGCTCCGAAAGCGAGGTCTTTAGAGTCATTGCGCTGGCTTGCGGGAAGCCCTTCAAGTTGAAGTTCAATTCTAGTATCAGGTCTGCAGGGGAGCGGCCAAACTATTGTACGTATAAGATTTGACCCCATTGAAGAGTACAGCATTGATGCTGTGTTTCCAATTTAAGGATATTTAAGCTACAATACCATTCTGGCCTGAAATGGGATGCAGAAACTGGAATGGCATCCGCACGTACCATGGGCACACACGTAGAATGAATATTAAGTATGCTCACGGCTCGAGGCCATTGTCATATTTGTCCTGCAATGTCTTGCAAAAACCCAACATCTCTCTGAAACTGCGGCATCGGGGCCGTTGCCTGACCGCCGCTTGCGGGAAACGTTAAGGTCCTGCAAAGCAAACATGCGTTCATATTCGTTCATAAATTAATTCAATGTTGAATTCATGTTCATACTTCATTTACTAGTATAAAACTCTTAATGAGAAGCAAAGCCGCAGCGCCCTCAAGTTTCAAATTCCTGGTCCGAGTGACCGAGAACATGAAAACAAAACAAAACAAACAGAGCTGTTTCATGCTTCAACTTGTTTCATATTTTTGCAGGGCCCTGCCCTATTGTACTGCCAGAGCATGCTAATGCTTTGCCTGTGGCTCCGTCTATCACAAGAGTAGATTAGCATAATTATAGATTAGGTTCAAGTTTCCTCTAGACTCTAGATTGAACCCATGGATTGATTGTTGCCACATGTGTGAATATGCTGTGTGAGGTAAAAATTCATGATGAGAAAGCAGAACCGTCAAAAACTAAGGCCTTAGCAAGTTGTGGGCGTATGCTGAGATATGCTGAGGACCGCGCCCTGTGAAGCTCAGATTCCATGCTGGTCCCAAGCAAATCTCATGCCTCAGCATTCAGCACCAGCTGATATTTTGAACTTGTTCGCAAGCACCGGGAAGAAAAACTTGGTCCCACGCTGCTGCTGCGCGGGATCGCAGTTCGCTGCGAGGGTCCCCTTCGGCGGGAGCACCGTGCACAGCAAAAATGTAAAGAGGCCACATACTGTACCAGTACCACACCCCCTCAATTGTCACTTCCCATGGCCAAATCAATCAAACCGAATAACAAGAATAAACCATACGCATACTTACAGGACGCTGTAGGACATTAACGCATTCAGGACTGCCACACAGTGCCAACTGTACAGTTTCATCAGCCTCGAAATTCTCCAGGTTCCTTCCAATTTCAAGAAGCAGAATCACCTCAGCCAACAGGATCAACAGGATTGCATAGGATTGCCGCAAGAAACACATGTCTGGGCGTTTGGTTTATGCCAGTGTTCAGTTGTTCTTTTGCGCATGGCCAGTAGCTCACATCCTCAACCATGGGGATGCCATGAATTCTGCATCTGACCCTAAGTAACCCGTTCTTCTGAGCACGCCTGAAACAGCAACCCGAAGGCCTGGATCAATAGCCACCTGAATTGCAGATGAGCAAACCAAAATAAGGCGAGCAAGCTTGAAATAGATTGAACCGCAATAATGTGGAAATCCAATACAAGGACCATGTCTGACTGACTGTTTGAAGCAAGCAACCTGTTCAGTGAATAGTGTCCAGCTCTGCGTCTGTTGGCACATGCGGTCAGAATTCCATGTTCTCGAAACTGTGACAACCACCAACATCTAAGATTGGGCATATTCTGTGGTAGATGATGGTCCCCAAAAAAAAAATCTAAAAAAAGACCTGCATGATAGTGGTGCGAAAAGTTTAGCCGAGCACTGGGTTGCCACACATGAGCACCACCGGTGCTTTGATTCTTCGAGGTTTAAAGTCGTCGCAGCAAAACGTGAGCCACCGAACCTCATCTAATGGTGCAGGCAAATCCTCAAACATGTCTCTGGAAAAAATTATGCACATGTGAGCCATGTTCTATATAAATGTATCTAAATGTCTTATATTCTGGCACCAAATAAGGAAATGCTTACGCCATCGCTTGCCTTTTGCTCACGCACGCGTTAGTTTTGCTTACGCGCATATCTTGTCTTACGATGTCTTACGCGGAGCTTACACTAGCTTACGCTCCCCACAGTTTGAATTGCTTACGCCACATCCTTACAAGGGGCCCCTTCTTAAACATGAACACAAGAGTTTAGAACGTGGCTCATACATGCTCATACAGTATAATGCTCTCATTGCGCAGCCAATCACGGTCCAAAATGCTTTGGAACAAAGCCCCTAAACAACTTCCATTGTTTTTGCCGGCCACATTGACATGATCAAGCTCCAGCAACGGCCAAGGGGATTGGGCAAATTACAAACGAACAAAGGTTGTAAAGCTCCCCTGTGGGCAGCATGGGCTGCGCTGGGTCCACGTGCACTTGCCACCAGAAAGGGGAAAAATCTTAGCAGGCGACGAGGGACAATAGGATTGCATTGTGAAAGAGCCAACTATTTTCCAAAGCGCGCCACGGCCCACAAGGACAAGGTTGCATCAACAAAGGCGGGATGTTCCCCCTTCAACAATGCGCGGCAAACAATGCCCAAACAAGGTCGGACTATGACTGCCTCCTTGTTGGGTGCCACAGCGTTGGCGGTACCACCACACAAAATCAAACAGCTCAAACGGCAGCCGTGACTGCAGCAAAACTTACCGCAGGAGCAAAGCACTGGAGGCAGAAGAAAGCAAGCCAATGGTCATGCATGAAGGCCAATGAAGGCCGCATGCTTGGCGCATCGTGGCGCTATATAAGGCCTCCAAAAATCTCTGAAAGGTCCTTGCCAGAAACAAACCCAAAAAACATTAGCAGGAACCGTCCAATTCTTACAGATGGGGTGCCAATTTCGCAGCAAGCTTGGCAATGACTTCTCCACAAACACTAGCCGGAAATTCTTGGCATGCACCCAACCAGCAGCAAGCTCCACATTGGCAGTAGCCGGGTCAGGGAGAAAAGAATTGGGCATGAACGTGACAGTGATATGTATGCTTTTTGGTTTATACTCTGTGTGTGTGTGTGCAAGACTATATGTCTATAATGCATGTATAATTAAATATGTAATATGTATCAAACATAATATAAAATCATATATAAAAGGAAAAATATACGGGTGTGTCAGTGTATGCGTGCGTGTGTGTGTGTGAACATGTGTGTGTGTGTGAACATGTTATATATATATATATATATGTGTGTGTGTACTGTATACTTATATATTTATACATACATACACAAGCACGTACATACTCACGTGACATACCTACGCACGTATGTATATATTATGAAATATGATGAGATATCAATGATGACACACACACACAAAATCATTGTACTGTATATATATATATATATCACATCATAAATAAAAGTACGTATTAAAATATTAAAATTATCATTATGGTTGGTATTATTGTTGTTGTTCATTGTTTGTCTAAAGGGACTTTCCGAGATCTAAGTCTAGGGTAATTACCAGCAACCCCAGAGCCATCGTATGCCATCGTTGCTCGGTGCATGAAGCTCTGGGCAGACTTTGTTCAATAGCAATGCAGCAATGCAGTAGGCGCGTGACTGTCGCGCGTAGTATCGGATTTTCATGGATTTTCTGTGACTTTCCTTTTCATGGCTAGACGGAAACTTTGCGCCATACTGGGTCCGTGTCATCTGACGTCTCCAGCCACCTGGTGCGCAGTTTGCTTCAATGCGGAGACGCAAATTTCGCTAAGTATAGATATATTATGCTAAATTCATCTGGATACATCTGATTTTCTTTGCGGATGTGTTTCTTGAATCCAATGGTCAGGAGACCTGCGGAACCGAAGTTTCTGTCAAGTATTTTCACTTGCCTTGCACAGCTCTGACACGCTTTGAATGTGCAAATGCCTTGCGACTCCTTTCAGCCATCCACTTGGATCTTCACTGACCTAAGCGCCACAAAATGTATCATGAAGCTGGCAACTGTGAAAGGAGCCTGCAGCCGCAGTTCTCTGAGGATTCTGAGGATACTGCTGACCCATACAGCTGTTGCCTCTGCCCTTCAACGCACATTGTGCACGCTTGAGAATAGCTACAGTGTATACACATTGACATGTAGTACTTGCACAGACTTGTAATAACAATGAAAAAGCTTGGAATGAAAGACTGAAACCCAAAGGGGAAGTGCATGAATTCACGCCTCCACCTTTTTCCTCATCTGCTGTGGTGTCCTTTCCACTAATGCTATGAAGGACAAGATCCAGGTTTGGTGGTAGAGGGCCAAGCAATGCCAAGTGGGGTTCAGCGTTCTGGATCTGAAAGTCCACAGGGCCCCACAAGAGTAATTGTGTATATAATAATACCAGCGCGCTCTTGATGGCAATGGTTTGGGGCAGTGAACGGCGCACACTTCATTTCCGAAGATTCCAAACACCATGTCAAACTAGTTCACGCCATCTCTTGGTCATACGACAACCTCAAAAACACCGCTGTAGAACATGTGCCTGTTTGTTTTTGCCTCCGCGCAGGGGCTTCTTCTCCTGCACATGGGGAGCAAAGAAATGGCATCCGGCTCTGCGCTGCCATGTTGCCAAGCAAATTCAGAACCAAGCAGACAAGAGCAGACCGAGCATTCGACCCGTCCCTGCGCCATTGAACATTGAAGCACCACACCTTCACCAAAGCTTTTCTCGTTTCAAACAGTTCAGAATGAAGCCGCAGAAAGCACAACGAAATTGCCACGGATTACAGTTAGCTTCAAATCGAGCAAGGACAAATAAAAGAAACTTAGTCGCGAAGGTCAACGAATGGAACTGCTGACAGAAAATTTCGTGCCTGGCAGCTACAGTAAGTACACCATGTTTCTGTCCACCTCTACATGAAAAAGCACCTGACAATAAAAACATATAAAAACATTATAAAACAACCTCAAGTCTAGCTGGAGTCTCGCCGCCTGCAAATATTTTCAAACGGTCCTCAATCAAAAAACAACTGAGATTCTCCTCTCTGCCCCCATTGCACACATAGCCCTGCAACTTGAATGCAATCTACCACAACTCCTTAACCCCCACTGCCTGACACATCGAATGCCACCCATGCCAGTAGGAGGTCACTAGAGGTCACTTGTACAGTCTACATCTGTCTACTGTCTATATAAAGTGTACATAAAGTGTTTTGCTTCGTTTTGTTGCATCTTCCCTTCGCCGTGTTGATATCAGTATGTAAATACTGTGTTGTAGTCAGCACCGACCACTCAACCATGTTTTAAGTTTTAACAGCGACTGAGCATCTGCTCTTGACACGTTACTTATGTCTTCATCCTGCCGCGGGCCAAAACGGCACTGATTGGACATCAGGTGTGTAAATGCCTGTAAGTAGACCTGTGCAGTATGCATCAATCGTCGCATATCGCCATATCGCAGTCAACTTGGGTTACTTGTATCAGTTGCCTCGGCACTGCTCAAAATGTAGCTGAATTTCACGGTTCTTTTCTTCTTTAAACATGTTCAACATTTGAGGACCGTGGCCAAGCTAGGCCAGCCGTGCAAAGCTCGGTCAGCATGTGCAGTGTCAAACGCTGGCACAGCCTCAGGTGGTGATCTACATAGTTCTATACAGGAGGTTCCGCCTTGAGTCCCTGACAGACTCACGAGATCATGGATTGGAAAAGAACTAAAAACGAAAGGTGCAGTTGGCGGGACATTGCGTAGTGTTTAATCTAGGAGATCGTGACAAGCGCAGCAAACAGCTCATAGAAGCTCCAATTTTTGTATGCATGTGGCATACCATGCATGGGCGGCAGAAGTTTTTTTTGTTTATATATACATGTTTATACTGCAATGGAAAAGACGACTCTACCTCGTTCTCGTTCTGATCACTGACTGTGGCTTCAAGAGCTACACTTGGTTTTTATCCGTCCTGAAGTTCTAAATCTTCAATTTGACCTACTTTGCTTTTTCATGGCTTTCCGACCTTGTTTTGAACCTAATTCTGGAGTTAGGTCCACAGGTGCGTAAATGAAAGCCGTTGCTCGTATGGGGAGAATTTCACCCCGACTTTACCCCTGCGACATTTCGATTTTGGAAGTTTGGTACCAAGTTGCTTTCCGAGCAACTCTCACAGGTCTGACACTCAGCTTTGCATCTAGCTCTCCCCACGCCTCCTCTTCACTCCTGCACCGGCCGCAGCTTTACCAGTGAACAGTGTGGGAAGTAGCCGCACATCGCATCCAAACCCTGGAGCCACTGCCAAAAATGAGTGTATCAAATATCAAACAGTAATTGGCTATGGCTATCCACAGGTTTGTTTTTTCCCCCCGCTCCCTACGGGAAATCCGGGAAATCCAGAGGTTTGCCTTCTCTAACCGTATTTCTCTGGAGGCACTTCCCGAAAGGCACTAACAGAACTTCAGAACACCATCACCAAGTAGGGCACTGACATTCTAACATCAGTCCAAGCCGCTGGATCTTGAATGGTCATCCCAGTCCCCAACCGCCTTGGAGTGGACTTCAGGACATTTCGAAACACGGAATGGAATAGAATGGCACCTTTAAACCTTACATCTTTCTGTATTTAGCTGTGCTATGAAAACCCGCACTAAAAATCTCCTGCTAAAAGATCTTTGTTGGATTGTTCAAAATGGCACAGGAGTCACGATGAAAGAAAGCACACAATAGACCATGTGGTGGTGTATATGCCCTACCCGTCCTACCTGCTCTGAGGATATGTTGTCTTGACCAGCAGTCATACTTGTGCACCAACAATGCCAAAGCATACACAGTTTGAATTGGCAGCTGAAAAGCATGACTACCAGCGACCGAAATATGTAGTTTGTGAATAAACAAAACTGCAGCAGTGATAGAGGCACGACTGGCATTGCACACCAATCTCTGTCACCTCGTTTTCATCATATTTATGTATTAATTATTGCATTATAATCATTATTTATACATTCAAATTCATATGTTATATAATTATAAGATGTAATTGTACTGTATATATATATTACATACTTACCTTATTATACCTTATTTATCGTCGTCTGATGCCATGAGTCACTTGCCCTATGGTTTGCTGTCAATCATGTCAACAACTATCCAACATTTGATCCTGACGTGCAAGGTTGGGTGGCACGTGCGGATATCACTTCATAGTTGACAACAAATGTAATGTGCCCTGACGCTAAGATGTGCATACGGATCTTTTGCGTATTTCTGCTCCATGCTAAGGCACGTGCCTGAGCATCCCTGGGCCATTGCGAGCTTTGCGCTGCCCGTGGAGGTGGTGGCGGTGTTGGTGGGAACGGTGCTGGCAGGGCCGGCAGTCCCGGCGGTGCCGGCGGTGCCAACGGTGCTGGTGGTGCTGGTGGCGCTGGTGGCGCTGGTGGTGCTGGCGGTGCTGGTGGTGCTGGTGGCCGTAGTGGTGGAGCCCTCCGGGGTGACCTTTCCTTAAAAACATGCAGAATAAGGGAAGATTCAAGTTAGACTCAGATATGCGGATTAATCTCATTGCATATCATTGCAGGCCTGCAAATGCTCTTGGCGCTTGTTAGCGCCTTGCAACTGATAATGATGCAACGAAGTAACAATCCGTGTTCCATAATTTGGCCGCACCACACCTGTCATGTTTTGTCAGGTTCTGTGCCCGCGGTACTGCATCCAAGCATCCCGCTCGCGCCCTTTCCCTTTGGCTCCTCTTGGGCCTTTAGCTCCTTTCACCTCCGGGAGAGTCAGTCTCGGCATTGACGTCCACATGCCATGCTGAAACAGCCCAAAAAAGCGGACAAGAGGTACATGTATATGTCCGGAGGTTCCCAAAAATTGATGTCATCTTGGTTAAGCAGCTTTCGCTGTTTCTGCTTCTGCTGTTGCTGCTGCGATTGCTGCTGCGATTGGCTGCTGCGATTGCTGCTGCGATTGCTGCTGCCAGGCTGCTGCGGTTGCTGCTGCAGTTGCGAGTGCAAGTGCGGTTGCGGGTGCTGTTGCTGTTGCTGTTGCTGCTGCTGGTGATGGTGGTGGTGCTGTTGTTTTTGCTGTTGCTGTTGCTGTTACTGTTGTTGCTGCTGGTGCTGGTGCTGGTGCTGGTGCTGGTGCTGGTGCTGGTGCTGGCGCTGGCGCTGGCGCTGTTGCTGGCGCTGGCGCTGGCGCTGGCGCTGGCGCTGGCGCTGTTGCTGTTGCTGTTGCTGTTGCTGTTGCTGTTGCTGTTGCTGTTGCTGTTGCTGTTGTTGTTGTTGTTGGTGTTGGTGTTGGTGTTGGTGTTGGTGTTGGTGTTGGTGTTGGTGTTGTTGTTGGTGTTGTTGTTGTTGTTG
>Ga0126342_10019597_pt1 | contig 11468 bp, 9 predicted proteins | sample Cyp1metagenome_FD_92528 | JGI IMG/M metagenome (GOLD analysis project Ga0126342, IMG submission 92528) | Coral microbial communities from Lord Howe Island, Old Settlement Bay, Australia - Cyphastrea 1 metagenome | ecosystem: Host-associated > Invertebrates > Cnidaria > Coral ... | reverse complement strand
GAAGCGAAGCGAAGCGAAGCGAAGCGAAGAGAAGAGAAGAGAAGAGCAGAGAAGAGCAGAGCAGAGCAGAGAAGAGAGGAGAGGAGAGAAGAGAAGAGCAGAGCAGAGCAGAGAAGAGAAGAGCAGAGCAGAGAAGAGAAGAGAAGAGCAGAGCAGAGAAGAGAAGAGAAGCGAAGCGAAGCGAAGCGAAGAGCAGAGAAGAGAAGAGAAGAGAAGAGCAGAGCAGAGAAGAGAAGAGAGGAGAGGAGAGGAGAGGAGAGAAGAGCAGAGCAGAGCAGAGCAGAGAAGAGAAGAGAAGAGCAGAGCAGAGAAGAGAAGAGAAGAGAAGAGCAGAGCAGAGAGGAGAGGAGAGGAGAGGAGAGAGAGAGAGAGAGAGAGAGAGAAGAGAGAGAGAGAGAGAGAGAGAAGAGAGAGAGAGAGAGAGAGTTGTGGAGGTAAAGAAAAACTGGCCCCCTGCTTGGCGTGTGCATCTATGAAAAAACATGCAAACGCAGCCCGGACCAACTCATTCAGCACTGTGCAGTTCAAGCACAAAGCTACGCAGCGCCTGAGTCTCCTTGCAAGGGCTTCAAGGCAAGGCTAGCAGCATCCAGCAGCACGTTGAGAGCATGTTGTAAATTGTCAGTGGAAGCTTTGAAGAGAATGGGAGGGATAGCGGCCTTTCGATCTGGATATCCTGGTCGCCTCGACAAGCTAGGCTTCAGCCAAAAGCAAATCTCGAGCTCGTGCAGCTTCCATCAGTATCCAGCCATTTCAACGTGCTGCAAGACAGAATCTCAGTGCATCGCCGCAAGTTCTTGATGGATTCTCCACTTACCCCGTAATCAGCAGATGCCATTCTATACAGAAGTGTTTTTGATCTCTCTTATTCTCTCTTGGCCTTGCTGAGGCCAAGAAAGTGAAGGCGAATCAAACCTTGGCGTTGGAAAGGAGTGAAGTCCACGTAGCCAAAAGTTGTTTGACTTCAAGTGATTCAAGAAGCTTCTAAGATCTTCTAAGACCAGCAGCTATACGTATGTTAAATCGAGGCACGCCGCTCACACTTTGAGTCCTTATGAATGTACGAACTGGCATCGGACTGACGTATTTCATTTGGTGCCCCAACCTTGGGTGACAGGGTTCAAGCAAATGCTCTCAAAATAGTATTCTTGAGGATACCTTGCCCTTTCTGCCGTACAGTATGTGTCTGCATTTAGTTGAAGTGAACCTCATGCTAATTTGCTTTGATTCCACTTTCAATTTGCTGAAAGGAGCCCTGAGCGCACTCTCCAAAAAGGATGGTTGCGGGCTGAACCGCTCCAGATGACCTAGGACCTAGACACATTCGATTCGCACATGTATGCAACTCCAACTCGGTTTCACCCAGATGCGAAAAAGGAGACTCGAAGCTCTTTGGTCCTGTTGCAACCTGTTGCACCCGCTCTTTGCATTGATGAAATGGTGTGATATGGTGTGCTTGATACTTCATGATGCTTGATGAACTTCAGGGCTCCTAGCCTTGAAAGAGACACGACCCTTTTCTTCAATAGTTTTTTTGAAGCGAAGAGTTGATGCTTGAACAGGGCTTCTACAGCGGCTGCCTCTGCAAAGACAAGAGGTCGGGAATTTGTCCTCTCCTGGTGAATTCGCATTGTGGCTGCAACTGGCATGGATCTGACCACTGGCAACTACACGTCATGAGTAGGATCAACAAGAAAAGCAGACAATCTTCACTTGCTGAAAGGTAGCCGACCAGTGAAGTTTTGATACTTCTTGCTGCTCTGAGCCCATCGAGATTGCCTATGAGTTGCCGTGGATGATTTTGCTCCCGCAGGCCTATTTGATTGGCTTTTCCACACGGAGCAGCAGCCCTGCGATGAGGCACGACTGGTTCAACAGTGCATCATTCTCCATGCTGAGATCACAAAGCCATATAGCTGCAAAGAGTCCGAACACGTCGGCACAGGTCCCTGCAACTGCAACTGACGGCAGCATCTCTGCCATGCTCGCTCAGATGCCTTCTGCAGAGAAATTGTGCCAGGCTGAGCGGCCTGTTTTGACCTTTTTAATTTCAGATGCGATAACTTGCCAAGTTCCCTGCGTCAAAGCTTGGGCGACTGTCATTTGACGTGAGGCGCGCAAAACTACACAAAGCTATAAGACATGGATTGATCAATTTTCATCAATTTTCAACTTTCAAATGCCTCATGGAATCTGAAAAATCTGAAAATACGCCAGCATAGACCCCAGATAGCAAAACATAGTCTTTGGTGGCAACCAAGCACTCGCCTTTTTTGCTTCGGCATCAAAACGCACATATCCAACTCATCCTGTACTTAAGAACCCCAATAGCTTCGCTATCTGGGGAAAAACTCAAATCTTTTGTGTGACCTCTACGTCAGGCCAGTGAGGAGGAGCTTAAGCATCTCCTTGACCATGCAGGCAATGCTAGACCTCCGAGATCTCGAAGAGTGACTACTGGGAAAACATGAATTATGTTGCTGTGTAGTTTAGTTATATAGTTTTTTGATTATATATATATAATATATATATATATAGTAGAGTTATATAAAGATGACATTTGATGTCATAAATGTTGATGTAAAGATGTGGACATAGCAGAGTCTTCAAATCAGCGTAATAAAGTTTCAGGAAGTCTGGTCTATCCAAATGGGAAATCCGCACCGCAGAGAAACAAGAATTGCACGATGGCCTCAAAACTGCATCGTGACAGGTCCCAACACCTACCCGGTCCTGCGTTTTTTGCTGGCAAGTTGCCCGCTTGCACTCCACCCTTTGAAGAGGTGCTGGGAGGGAATCAAAGGTCAGTGTGGTACAGGCCATAATTCAAGTCTGAGTAACTTATTGCGGTAAACCATTTCATTTGGGGGTACCCAACTATGACCCATAGCCACGTTGATGGACAAATCCTTCTTTGCAAGGTCAGAGCAGCTTTCCATGGTGACAGGGCCCGGCGTTCAGCAACTGGCTGTGCTACAGGTGCTCTGCAAACAAGGACAAACAAGGACAAACAAGGGTCAACAAGGGTCAACAAGGGTTAGCCTCGTCTGGGGAAGCTTTTTGTAAAGCACCCAGGCGGCGCCAGCCCAAGAAGCGGTCTTTCGCCAGTGGCGAGAAGACTTTGGCTCCAGCTTCGGTATTCATGGCAGCCCGCTCCAGAACTGGCCTGGGGGCCCAAAAAAACTGACAAATCCAGAGCAGTTTGGGGTGGAAGCCCAAGCTGGTATATAATTATGTAAAGTTTGTAGATCTAAACTGGCCACTTTGATTTGGCTAAGCGCTTTGGCATCAGCCGTATTTGTTCTGATCCACCTGTTCAACAGAAACAAAACCGTTTGGTTTCAGAAAAGTTGATCTTTTCCGGCCACTTTAAGGTATTCCATTATCCGCAATGGTTTGCAAATTCTCTCCAACACCGAGCTGATGAGAAGTGGTGCTCGCTTTGGGACAGGCTAGAATCTCATGCATTCACGGGTGTTTTGGCTTTGTGAGTGTTTCCTTGGCAATTTGTTCAGTCTGAGGTCAGTCAAGAGAATAATACAAAGTGCAGAAGAGTCGGAAGAGTGATTGCAATGTTTTCTCAAATTCTGCCAATGGCAACTTAAGGAATCATTGCCTGCCGCCAAGTCTCGGAAACACCCCACCTCCTGAAGGAATGTGCAGTTTGCTAATCATTAATCGGAGGCCTTTATTTGGCAGACAAAGTCACCACTGCGCAGCACTACTGTGGTGGCTTTGCTGGCAGTCGCTATGCTGCCAATGTTGGTGAGGCGTGTTCCTCGTTTGTTCTAGCATGACCCAAAGAAAGAACATAAACCATCACAAGCCAGATGCTTTTTACAGGTAAGAAATCCAGACTGACGACCCGGCAAGGCCCTCCAAATACTTGCAGTGGTGGAGTACATCAATGACCCAAGTGTGCACCAAAGACACAGCGAGGGCATTACGACTGTGACCGACCCAGCTGCGCCGAACTCAGGTCTTGCCCGATCGACCCAGCAAGCGTGTTTTTTTCGTTGCAGATTTCGCAACACATGGGAAGCTGTCCGAACTCCTTCGGATTGAGACTTCCTCGTTGATTCTGAAGAAAGGAGTAAGCCTTTGGAACCGAAGCGACGTCAAGATGCTGAGCATGACACGTCAAACTGCAAGTATGCTGCAACTCAGGCTGTAATGTTGCGCTTCTTGTTGGTCTACAGCTTTCTTCTCAGGATACAGAATTTCGCTCTTGCGCAGAAGATAACGTGTTGGATTCATTGAACAACCCAATGCAAAAGAACAGAACTTGAGAGCGCTTAGCCGCTTCGCTGATACTGCCCATGTGAAATCGCGTGAACGTCCCAAGGCTTGTCAAGCCAGATCAGTGCGGACAAGCTTGACGCGCTGGAGGTCAGCCGCCAGTCAACGCAGAACCAATCAGAAACGCAAACATTCAAATCATTCAACACGCTTGGAGTGATGGTGCCCACATAATGCCACATAGTAGAACCACGTGAGCATGTAGAATCCAATCACATTTTATCTGGGTGTGCGGATTTGGGCGAATCAAATATTATCCTAGATCGTCCTGTGACATTTGTCAAGTTATCCTGGCGCGTCCTTTCCTTGTTGGATTTGTTGTATTCCATGTCTGGACTCATGAAAATTCTGCGTTGAATCTGCGGATTGAAGAAAGCTGACCAATTCTTGGCCCTCGAAAAGCATGGAACTTTCTCGATATAGCTCCAAAAGCTCAACATAATGCTGGCCCGACCCCTCAGGAATACGCACTTGGGCGGGCTGTGCCATACTGTCAGTGATTGCGAATTCTCAGGTGAAGCAGCGCTGGAATCTGCTGACTGAGCAGCTGGCAAAAAACACCAGGAGAGCCTGTGGCACTTTCAATCCAAAGACATGATGACCCGTGACACTTTGGTCTAGAAGCCGGCTGCACTGCGCAATACCAGTAGAAGTGCAAACGCAACCAGTCTTCCAGCTTCCTGACAATTAAGCTGAGACGATGACAAGTTCACTATTATTCAATTCCAGAATGGATTCGACTTTGTAAATATCCTGTTTTCTCTGTTCATGTGTCAAACATTCTTTTGCTCTTGTGGGATCAACTGCACAAAGGGATCATTCAATTCAGTACAAGACAAGATTTGTCTGAGGCATTTGAATTCCAACATCAGGAGCTCTGAAGGCAAAGCAGATCGCACTGCATCCAAAGTTCAATAGCACACACACACAGACACGCACACACATACTCACATGTGCACGCACCCCAACGATGTTTGACAAATAAGAGGCAAGTAACAGGTCTCATGCGTGTTTGCTAGAGAGGATCCAAAGTGGTTTCTCAGCTTCGGGGACTGAGAAGTGCCATGGGTATCCATGGGTGATCAAATGCGGACTTCGTTGTGAAGCGAAACGCCGACTCTGCGTGAAACACATGTATGACATCGAGGTGGCCATGCTTAGTGGGCAATCCGTTCTGCTGTCAGTGACATCCACCACCCGGGTAAGCTACGTAAGGAAGCGAGCGCAGCAAGAGTTTCAAATTGCCATCAGCACTGTATCTCTCAGGGGTGAAGTCTTAGACAGTGAAGGGACCTTAGAAGGAGCGGGAGTGCAAGCAAACGATACCCTTTATGTGACTGTACAAAGATGCAGGATATTTTCGAACCAACATGCCGGGGCATTTGCGTGCTTGAAGGCTGATGGAACTGTGGAGACATGGGGAGATATGGATCGTGGGGGCAACAGCAATAGTGCGCAGCCGCAGTTGCAATATGTTCAAGACATTTCTGCCTCCAGCCAAGCATTTGCAGCAATTACGAACAGTGGTAAGGTGGTAACATGGGGTCACCACATGTGGGGTGGAGATAGCAAAAAGGTGAGGCGGCAACTTGTTGGAGTGCGCAAGATTGCTGCTGCCAGCGCAGCCTTTGCTGCCCTGCGAAAAGATGCAACGGTTGTCACATGGGGACTACCGTATTCTGGTGGCAATAGCACTGCAGTTCAATCACAACTAGTCAACGTAGAAGTGATAACTGCCGCAAGGTATGCATTTGCAGCTCTTTGCAAAGGTGGGTGTGTAGTGACATGGGGCAGCAGTGAATTTGGCGGAGACAGTTCTGCAGTGCAGGTAGAACTCCATGACGTAAAGGAGGTCTCCTCGACGAGTCTGGCATTTGCAGCTCTCCGAAAAAATGGCACAGTCATAACTTGGGGCTCCAATGAGGGAGGCCAAAGTGCTAGAGATCATGAGCTGAAAGATGTCAAGAGCATTTCAGGATCAGCCAAAGCCTTCGCTGCTGTGTTGGCTGATGGAAGAGTTGCGACCTGGGGCTGTCCAGACTCTGGAGGGGACTGTCGAGCTGTCCAAGATGAGCTCGTGTCCGTTTCAGAAATTGTCGCGTCGCAATATTCGTTCGCTGCGTTACGCAGAGATGGACGCCTCATCACTTGGGGTGCACAGGAGTTTGGAGGGGATAGCACGGGTGTCAAGAGTCAGCTGCAAGGCATCAGCCACGTTGTCGCATCCAGTAAGTCCTTTGCTGCCATTGGGTCTGATGGAAGGCTGGTAACTTGGGGAGATCCGCAGAGTGGCGGTGATAGCAGTGCTGTCCAAGCGCATCTTTCAGATATCGAAGAGCTCGCTGCTTGCAGTTCGGCCTTTGCGGCGCTTCTGGGGGACGGGCGAATTGTGGGCTGGGGGTCCCCTGATTGTGGTGGAGCAAGGCTTGATCCCCTTGATGTTGCAATGTCAGTCTCAAGCCTTCAAGAAGAAATGCGTGGAGCCCCATGAGATTGTTCAAGAGCTGCTAAAACAAAAGCGGTGGCGTCAGTACGATTGGCCGGCTCTCTCAGGGCAGCGTTCGATTTGAGAAGCCTCGTAATTATATAATGAGCATGGAAAGCAAAGAGAGCCCTAAGTTGTAGAAAAGGGGGATTGGAGAGTCATTGACATAGTCGTACTTTATTTTGTAGACGAGCCACAAGCAAAGGAACTCCTTGTTTGATCCACAGACTTTGGTTTGACAGTCTTGGGATAATATTTATCTGAACATGTTTGAACATTTTGATGCTGTCTATGGCTTGCAGCTTATCGCATCTGGTTTTCAATTTTGATTTTGGGCAGAGCCCTTTGGCCCTTGTGCCGTGGAGGTCAGACTGTGGGGATGCTTTTCGGTTTTGCTTCGTGTCGGTATGTTTCTCTTTAAATGGAAATGACATGTCAAAACAATCCAGATCCATTTTAAAAATTGCAAAAGTACTGTAGGAGTTCGCTTCCAATGAAAGTGCTGCATTCCAGGAAGGGCAGAAACAGCTTGCTCTCTTTGTGAACCATGACTGATGTCAGGGCACCCCATTGGCCATGATTCTTCAAGTGCCAGACTGGCCTGCTTGGGCCAGTCGCACATTTTTGGTTCTGGTGCTTTGTCCGCATTTGCATGCATTTAGCAGTTTAGCAAAAGCAACAGCCGCCCTTTGAAACTCCTTTGAAACTCCTTTGAAACTGCTTTGAAACTCCTTTGAAGCTCACGATCATGGTGTGAAGTTAGCGCTTTCTGTCGCAGCAATGTGGCTGTCGTCACCTTTGCTGTGTCTCAGGCCAGCATCACTTCCTGTGTGGCAATAGGTGAACGAATCGCCTCCAAGAGAAATAGCGGTGGCAAGGTTGGAGGGCTTACCGCTCCGTGTTTCACTCCCAAAAACCATCATGATACTATATGATTTAATATGATACTGATTCTAATTTGTCTAATACATTCTGATACTTTCTAGCATTTGTCTACCATTTGCGCACGACTGTGCTCTGCTGTCGCATCTTGGCTGCAGGAGGAGGAAGAGAAACCCAGTGGAGAAAAACTCGCAGAGTTCCGGTCCTTCCAAAGGCAGTGACCTCCTGCCCACTTGAATCACTTGAGCTATCTTGAGCTGGGGGATATGACTTGACATGAAATGTGTATTTGAGAAGACAAGTGATGCTATCTGGTACCAAGATAGAGATCAGTCCGTGGATTGTTGCTTGATGGGCAAATGCGTACTAGTGGGTAGAATGTTAGAGGTGTGCAACGCATATCTGAACTGTTGTCAGCTAGGTACTTGATAGTCTACACCATCATCATGGGTGCAGACTGGCTTCAGGCTGGCATTTGTTTTAGGTTTCAAGAGACTGCAAAGTTTGATCATTTGTGGAACGCACACGGCTCACCTCTCAGGGCACAAACATGTACACTCTCTACCAGAGTTACAACGTGGACATCAGCGCCTTGTTCATCACAGGCTAGCAGGAACATGCAGGAACCATTCAGATCATTCAGCTAAAGCCCGATTCTTGCCAACGATGCAAAACGTGGGTTCCCTGGATTCTTTGTTGATTCTACAGATTCTTTGGAAAATATCCGTGGTGAGTTCATCCATGTTTATGGATTTTTCCACGTGCAGTTCTTCGGCTTCAGCTTCAGCTTCCATCCTTCAAAGTTGGAAGGCTTCACATCCTCCGCCATCTTCGGAACAATTGTCGGAATGCTACTTGGGAGGAATTGGCTGCAGATTGCTTCAAACTTGCTTCAAAAATATCAAACATCGGCAAAAATACCTCATGGCAGCCATGGCATGTCAAGTTTCGCATGTTCCCGTCTTGTTCCCGTCTTGTTCCCGTCTTGTTCCCGTCTTGTTCCCGTCTTGTTCCCGTCTTGTTCCCAGGTATGTGGACATTTGGGGCCGAAAACTTGGATGCATCGTCTATCTCATCATTGAGGCTCGGTCCCACCAGGGGGCAAGCTTTTGCAACGCGTTTGCAACTATAGTCTTGACATGATTTGAACATATTTGAAATGGTTCAAACATGTGGTTCATACTGGTTCATACCTTGTCGCGTCTTTTCATTTTTATTTTTTGATCTCTGTTCAATTCTTTTCATTTTTTAATTTACAGTATCTGCAATCAGAGTCCGTTGGTATCCTTGTGTCATTTTGGTGCCACTCGCTTTATTGCTGCTTTAAACGGCCTGCATGTCCAACTACGTCCAGCTATACTGCACTGAAGAACCGACTCAGATTCACTTGGGACATCTTGGGACCCTCCTCGATGGCATTTGCTGAATCAGTTGAACTATGTTGAACTTGTTGCAGGTTGTCGTGAATGTCTTTGAACATTTCAACAACTTCCCCTTGCTGCTGGCCGGCCGAGTCATGGGTGGAGTGCCTTGGCCAATCTGAGGCTAAGCCAGGTGTGAACACGATAACCAATTCGGAGCCAAAACTTGCAGTCAGCCCGCGGCATCTTTGAAGGTGAGTACATCTCTTCTCTTCTCCGCCTTTGAGCTGGGCGCCCAGTTGTATGGCTCAGCCCAAGCTTGGAAGTATTCGCAAACAGCCTGAAAAGATATGCTATACGAATTCAAAGATATGAACTGTGGCAGACACATCTTTCATGCATCTTTACAACTTTTGCATACTTTTGCAACATACCAAACCAAGAATTCTAACAAACTAACGCAAATGGAAATCAACCAACATCGAAAGGCAGAAAGATTATAAATGTTCCACTCAAACGTATGACTTGCGGATGGTTGGATAGGCTTCCAACCTGAAAGCAAACTACTTGTATGTCCCAGTCTGTTTCAAATCTTGAAACCCTAACTCAAGCAAGCAAGACTTTCAAGACACTTCATGCCAGGCACAATTTGCGATATATTGTATTTTTTAATATTTGACATTTACATATGTGTTTATTAAAAAAGAAAAAGCATATCCCAAAAATAGATAAATTGTCAAACCGTACGAGTTCAAACAGTTCAAGCATGGATAGTGCATGATGGTGCCATTTCGCTCGACTAGTGTTTGAGCGAGTCATGGTGAAAAGGACTCTTGATTCGGAACCTGAGAATCTCCTTTGTGTCAGCACCATCACCCAAGATGAAGCAAAACATAAGCAACACATCTAGGTCTCAAAATGGCCGCCAGGACGTGGATGGTCTCCGAGCACAGAAAGAGGGGCTTCCCTGAAGGTTGGCTTGCAGACACCTTTGGTGCCCCACACGAACCCGATGTGGTGTTTGAGGGAATTGGATCGGGTTGAGTGGAAAAAGGACTTGTAGACTTGTAGCTATTAGAAAAAAGGACGGGTATTATTAAGATACGTATCGATATGTCAAATTGAAAGAGATGGTATTCTTGTGTGCTGCACCGTTTTTCTCTTTTCCGCATGGGTGCAAGTTGAACAAATTCACGGGGACATGAAGCAGTGCTGTTTTGACAACTTCCGCAGCCAGTGTGCTTTGACGCAAAATACATTGACTATGAAAGGGAGCACATACCAGGTCCCAGTCAACCGCTACATCAGGACAACAATCTATATTAGCAAATCGGCATTAAATTGGCAGTGTTTCAGCAAACTACCAATCAAAGCATGTTTAGATCTAGCTGCACACCGGTCACAGGTAATATCATTTTGATCCTGGCAGAAGGTGACTTTGCAATTTGATTTTGATTTTATTCTGGCTTTAGCATAGCAGAATCCATCGTTGCAACCTGTGATGTGTGGCCATGAACCGCAAAGCTTAAAGCTCCCGACGCTGAGCCAAATCTTGATGAAGCTCCCAACGCACATATCTAGGGATCACACCAGAGTTTGACCAGCGGCGGGACACGGAAAATTGTTGGAACTGAGGAGCCTGGATCAGCGTCATTATTCCTCCAGGCCGGAATCAGTTTGATTGCCTGCAAGTCTACTCACTGGGAATCACTGGGAAGACCGGTGGGGACAGCTAGAGATCGGCCAGCATTGCCAAGCCCTCGTGTTGAGAGGCAAGGGACAAGCTTGTATCTCTCATTCATATATACAATAGAATAGAACATACAATATAACACACAATATCACACAATATAATATATATAATATACAATATAATTTACAATATAATATATAGCTTATAACATACAATATAAGATACAATATGATATACATGTTAATATACAATATAATATACCATACACCATAATATAATATAATATGATATAATAGGATTTAATATGATATAATATAATATGATATAATATAATATAATATAATACAATATATATAATATAATATAATATAATACAATATAATATAATACAATATAATATAATACAATATAATATAATACAATATAATATAATATAATATGATATGATATAATACAATATAATATAATTTAATATAATGTAATATAATATAATATAATATAGTATAATATGAAATGTAAGGTAAGGTAAGGTAAGGTATGGTAAGGTAATGTGATGTGATGTGATGTGTGTATTAAATACAAAGTTTAGAAGTCAAACTTCCGACAATATGGACAGATGAAAAGCAGAGATGGGAAGAGTCAGCAAAGAGAAGAGAAGAAGAAAGAAGATCCAAAAAGAGAAAGTCTCAGAAGAAAGAAGATGCAGGTGCGCGAAAAGGTAGGAAAGTTGCGAAACACTGTGTTTTTC
>Ga0126342_10019596_pt1 | contig 11468 bp, 7 predicted proteins | sample Cyp1metagenome_FD_92528 | JGI IMG/M metagenome (GOLD analysis project Ga0126342, IMG submission 92528) | Coral microbial communities from Lord Howe Island, Old Settlement Bay, Australia - Cyphastrea 1 metagenome | ecosystem: Host-associated > Invertebrates > Cnidaria > Coral ... | reverse complement strand
CGCTCTCTGCGCGACAGCGGTTCCTGGTTCTGCCATGCTTTCAAGGATTTAGCGCTTCACTCGGGCAAAAAAAATGGCTACCATTAAAAACATCGTTCTAGACAACCAAAAACCGCTATCTTTTCTAACTTTTTTGTATTTTTTTTTGACGTATGTGCTATCTCATGTTATATCTCCCTAGGGTCCCTATCTATTGATATAAATTCAACATGACTTATACAAGATAGCCCCATTTATGAATATACTTAACCCATGTTATAACATTAAATATACAACATATAAAATGATTTATATGTCAAGGCACCTCATTGTATGGAAAATCACCATTTTCAATGGGTAAATCCACTATAAATCACCATTTTCCTATGGTTTTCCTATGGTTTTCCTATGCAATACACATCCCCAACTCGATACACGGCGTCGCCAGGAGAGATGTCTCCAATTTCCACGGTCGACCTGGCTGGCTCTGAGGATCCTGCTGTGGCCTGGCTCACACACATATCTGTTACATATCTGTTACATGTAATACATGTTATAATATATATATACCATATGTATATATATTATATTGTATTATATATGTATTATATGATACTGCATCTTATATGTATGTTATATATAATATATTATATCAGATTATATTGTATTGTATTGTTATTATTATATGATATTACGATATGTGTATATAATTATACTGTATATATATATATATGTTGAATCGCCATGACTTCAGTATCGAAGGGACATTTCATGCCCAAGCGGAAAATGGTCTCCTCGGGGTTAGGAGAGTGAGGACGCTACCAAAACTGGTAGCGGAGCTACCAAAGCTCCTTAGGATTTTTGGGGTGGATTCAGGAGAAACCACTACCCCGTGAATCGCCATGGATTCTGGGAATTCCCTGAAATATTTCAGTGGGGAGGATGCAGACTATCGGGAGTACAAGCGCTGGAAGCAATGGGCGCAGAACAAGATGTTGGTCATGGATAAGCTCCCAAAATCAGCTCGTGGTGCATTTGTTTGGACCCTTTTACATGGGAAGGCGCTGGAGGTGGTGGAACACTTAGCCGCTGAACAATACCAAGTAGAAGGTGGTGAACAAGTGATTTTTGAGCTGCTAGACAAGAGATGGCCTCAGAAAGATAGGACGGATGAGATTGGAGAGACTATTGGTGAGATCTTTGCAATGAAGGGCAAGGACAATGAATCCCTTCGTCAATGGTCAGCTCGTGCCCGTGAGGCATTCGACAGGTGCAAAAGGAAGTGCGGCGTTGACTTCCCAGAGGAGGTCCGTGGATGGGTCTTACTCCACTGCAGTGGCCTGTCAGAGCATGAGCGAGCTGTGGTTTTGGCCAGGGGACAGGGAGAATTGAAATTCGACAGTGTCTCTCAGTCGATGCGCAGTTGCTATCCTGAGTATGTCATCTCTCGCCGTAAGGCGGCTGGTGCTCATTTGGTGGAAGATGCCATCACTGAGCCAACAGGTTCGTCCTCTTCAGCAGTAGATTTGAACTCTGGTTTTGAAGATGTTGAGCTGCTGCTTGCCGAACATGGCCTTGCCGAAGAGATCAAGCCTGCTTCCCCTGACCCAGAGGAAGAATGGGAAGAAGCAGATGCCGCCGAAGTCCTAGCTGCATCATGGAAGAGCAAACGTGCTGAGCTGTCCAAACTTCAGAAAAGTCGAAAGTTTGGGCAGGCCAATGATTTGAGGCGTGCCTTCCGAGTGGAGGTCGAAGAGGTCAAGAAGCGATCAAGATGTTACAAGTGCCAGAAAATGGGGCATTTTGCCCGCGATTGCAAGATGCGTGGTCCGACATCGGCCTCAACTGGGTCGTCTTCTGCTGTTTCCGGCAAGGATCATGGCGCCGGAATGGTTTCAGTGATTTCAGAGCCTTCAGAACATTTTGTGTGCACAGCGGTGTGTGAAACGACCGCTATTTCCATGCCGGAGCACGGAGTGTGCCTCATCAGTTCCCCAGGTTTTGCAGTCCTGGACAGTGGATGTGGGAAGACAATCATTGGTGAAGAAACCCTGGCCGATTTTCATGGCATTTGGAAAGCCCATGACATCGCTATGCCCACTGAAAGATCAGAAGTGAACACATTCAAGTTTGGAAATGGTGAGCGAGAAGTGTCTCATCGTATGGTCGATATGCCTGTATACATAGCTGGTAGGCATGGTGTAGTTAGAGCTGCTGTGGTGAAGGGGTCAGCACCCCTTTTGCTGTCTCGTGCTGCACTGAAGACCTTGCATGCTCACATGGATTTCGAACGTGATGAATTGACTTTGTTTGGAACCACTACCGTTCCCATGCTGGTCAACGAGGCTGGACAGTACACCGTGAACGTATCCAGGTTTCCAATCATGAGCCCAAACTCAGATGTCTCCGCAGTGTCCTCTGATGTTTCCGCCGAAGTTGAACCTGTGAGCCATGGAATGGCAGATCATGAACCGGTGTCTGATGAGTCCTGCCACTCGGTCAAAGTCAATCGTCATAGGGATAAGATCAAGGATTTTTGGGAAGTTAGGCCTAAAGAAAAGTTGGTAAACCGACATCACTTGAAGCCTAGGACTGCCCGTTTTACTCCTTGTAACACTCAGTGCCCAATTGATGTAGATGATCTGATGCCCCATCGAATCAACCATGTGAAACCAGTTGCAGGCGGTGAAGAATACCAGGTTTATGACCAGTGGACTGACAGTAGCCATGCACATCACGTTGAATCTGTAGGACCATGGAAAGGTAAGACTGTGTTTGCCATTCACCCTTCTGCCGATGTGTCATCCTATGAGGCGCACTCAGAAGCCGAAGTCTGCGTGGTCCAATGGAGTCCCAAACAGCATCGCCAGTTGTTGTCCCAGATCAGGCAGGGTGTGTCCGATCAGAGCCAGTCCAAAGTCCATGTGGTCGAAGTCTTTTCTCCTCCGAGATTTGCTTTGGAATGTGAAAAGTTAGGATACTCATGCATTTCAGCCGATTTGTGCACAGGTTGGGATTTTCGCAAACAGTCCGATAGGGCCCTCATGAGAGACATTATCAAGTGCCGCAAACCAGAGCTTCTTGTTTTGTGTCCACCATGTACTTGGGCTGGGGGTTGGTTTCATCTCAATCAAGTGTACATGTCTCCCAGTGAAGTGGAAAAGCGCAAGACTCTCACCCGGTTGTTCATTTTGTTTTGCCGCCAACTCATGAAGCTCCAAATAGCCCATGGAGGTAGGACAATGTTTGAACATCCCAAAGACTCAGTTGCGTGGGAGATGCTGATTGGTCACTTTCCTGACATGCATGTTGTTGACTTGCATATGTGTCAATACGGCCTTGCAATCCCCGGAGGTGATCCCATCCGGAAGCCGACACGTCTCCTGGTGTCCCACCGTGACATGTGCGTCCTGAGTAGGCTGTGCCCAGGTAGTGATGATCCCCGGCATGCACACCATCAGGTGATAGCTGGAACAGTTCCAAATGTTGGCCCTGTGAGTAAGTTTGCAGGTATTTACCCACCAGCCTTTGTGAAAGCAGTGTTAGCCACCGTGAAAGAATTGCAGCCCACTGCTGTGTTGGAAGTGCAAGCTGAACTGTCCACTGAATGTCTCGTCGCCTCACGTCTTGAAGACTTGAATGCTGAAGAGGGATCTGAATTGATCCGTAGCCTGAGAAAGCTCCATGCAAATCTTGGACATCCGCCGAACCAACAATTGATGCGTGTCTTGAAACATGGTGGAGCTTCCCAAGCTGCCCTGCAAGCTGCCCGTGAATTGACCTGTGAACAGTGTGCCGCCAATGTGCAGCCGAAGCCGGCCATGCCAGCACAGACCCACCGTACCACAGAGTTTAATTCATTAGTGGGGATCGATATTAAATATTTAACTGGATGGAACCCTAACCAGAAGGTACCAGCCTTAAATATTGTCGATTACGCCAGCAGCATGCAACTCATGATACCACTGTTCAGACGGGAGACCTCGGAACTCATCTTCAACACTTTCATGGAAAGATGGGTCTCTTGGGCAGGTATGCCAACACAGGTGGTATGTGATCCAGCTCAGCCAAATGTTGCCGATGCCCTGACTGTGCCCTTGGAACAACAGGGAGCCCATATCAAGATCACTGCAGCCGATGCCCACTGGCAACTAGGTAAAACAGAAGTGCATGGTGGTTGGTTCAATAGGATACTCAATAAGGTCATTACAGAACGGGTCCCAAAGAATCAACAGGATTGGTTGGAGTGTGTTCATGCTTCTCACTGCAAAAATCAACTAATCCAGGTTTATGGCATGACCCCATCACAGTTCGTGTTTGGCCGAAACCCTCGAATCCCCGAAAACATGTTGGATGAGCCATTGGAGGTAGTTCCAGCTACAGCGTCCTTGTACCAAGAGGCACTTGCGAAACAGATTGCAACAAGGCAGGCTGCCAGAAGAGCAGTGCTTGAGCTGCAAGACTCTCGATCGCTGAAGTTAGCTTTAGCAGCCAGACCACGGGTGCATAGCCCCATTTCTCCAGGGCAGTATGTTGCCTATTGGCGTTCTCAAAAATGGGTGCACGGAGCTCTTGACAATCAAGGTCGTTGGTATGGCCCAACAGTTTTTTGGGGAAATGTTGGACGTAACTATGTCATCATCCACAAGAAGCAGATTTTCAGGTGTGCTCCTGAACAGATACGGCCATCCACGCAGTCGGAAGTCCAATTAGCCGAGACACCAAACCTTGAGCTGACCGGAATCAAGAATCTGATAGATCAGGGTGCCATCAACAGTAAGCAGTATGTTGATTTGTTGCCTGAAAGTTATCCACCAGGGTTTGGCGACGGTGATGTCTCTGCACCCATGGCCGAGAGCCATCAGCCTGCCGAGATAGCCCCAGCTCTGTCAGCCCCACAATCCGTGTTGGATCAACAGCAACAATCTTCAGGTGACCAGGTCATGGATGCTCCTGTTGAACATGTTGACAAGAGTCCCAGTGCCGTTGTCCCCTCAAGTGTTTTTGATGATGAACCTGAAGTTCCTGCAAGGGATGAACATGTGACTGACAGTTCAGGGTCTAGACCTTCTGAAGCGAAGACTCCAGAAGCTCCCTCAAGCTATGGACCCATGCGGAAAGTGCTCCGGAAACAAGGAGCGCCTGCTCTTTTCCGACCGGGACGCATGGCCCAGAGTGATTTTTCGGAGATGATGCGTGAAGTTGTCCCTCAGTTGTTAGACAAGGTTCTGCAAGGAGAAAGTACCATGAGTTCTGAACAAGAGAGGGTTGAACCCTGTCCACATGGAACCAAGCGTAGCTCTGAAGAGGGAACGTCCGAAGCATCGTCATCCGCTCCGAAAAGCCAGAGAACTCAGTCGCCGGCTAGCAGAGGGTCTCCTGACGAATCTCTGGTAGTGGATCACGAGCCATCAACCTTTGCATGTGATGAAGTTGCCATTTTATCTGTAGAGCATTGTCCAAATTCATGTCATGACCGATCATCAGAAGATCTCACTGTTTCAGAAAAGAATGAACTCAAACAGTTATGGCATGATGGAGAGTCAGTTGAAGTGCTCATGGCCAGTTACCTTCAGAAGAAGGCATCCAAAGAGATTCGCGGCACAGGCAATCCACCAGAGTTGCAGTGCAAAGTCGATGAAGCCAAGTTGCTAGAATGGAACACCATTTTAGCCAAGAATGCAGCTCGCCTGGTGCTAGGTCCAGAGGCCGAACAGGTTCGTAAGAAGTTTTCTCATCGAATCATGGGTAGCCGGTATGTCATGACCATCAAGCAAGAGGATGATGCCCCGTCAAGAGTCAAAGCCAGATGGTGTTTGCAGGGCCACCTAGATCCCGATTTGGGGGTGAAAGCAGTGACAGGTGATTTGCAATCTCCTACTCTGTCCCAGGTAGCCAGACAGCTACTATTTCAGCTGATAGTGTCAAAGCGTTGGCGTTTGAAACTTGGTGATATCAAGGGAGCGTTTCTCTCAGCAGGAGATCTGCCACCCCAATACCGACCTCTTTACGCTCGGCTACCAGCCGGTGGCATACCAGGAGTTCCAGAGGATGCATTGATTGAAGTAGTAGGACATGTCTATGGTCTCAATGATTCCCCTTCTGCTTGGTATCGTAAGCTGTCCTCTGTTTTGTTGTCTGCTGGTTTTGAAAAGTCCCGGTATGACAGCTGCCTTTTCTATATGCGAGAAGGAAATGAACTCACTGGAGTGTATGGAGTGCATGTCGACGACTGCGCCACTGGAGGTCATGGAGAAAAGTATGAAAAGGGATTGAAGTTTCTGCAAGAAAATTTTGAGTTCAGGAAGTGGAGAGATGGTTTGCAAGGTGGTGATTTTTGTGGAGCTAGTTATACTCAAGATGCTTCCAGCGGAGAAATCACTATGTCTCAAAGCAAATTCATTCAAAAACTGCGACCCATTCACTTTAGCAAAGACCGTCGTGCAGAGAAGACTTCTGAGCTGACTCCAAAGGAAGTCAGTTGCTTGCGTGCCGTGAATGGCAGCCTAAATTGGCTGGCTACGCAGTCAAGACCCGACCTGGCCACGCAGGTATCCTTTTCCCAACAGGCATTCCCGAAGCCTACAGTTTTGGATGCTTTAGCTGCTAACCATGCGGTTCGTAGAGCCAAGCAACACAGTGATCAGGAGATAAGATTCGTGGATATTGATCCCTCCAAACTTGCTGTCATGTGTCATTCTGATGCTGCCTTTGCGAATGCAAAAGCCGGTGCTACTCAGGCGGGGTACATGATTAGCTTCACCCACCAAGACATGGATCAAGGAAAAGAATGTTCATGGACTCCTATTTTCTGGAAGAGTGCTAGGCTCCCGCGTGTTGTCAGTTCCACACTGAGCGCTGAAGCACAGAGCATGGCTGTGGCCACTAGCATGTGCGAGTGGGTTACACTTCTTCTTTCCGAAGCTCTTGATGGACCTTGTTTTGTGCATAGTTGTTGGAACCAATCAGTTAAGCGCACGGTGTTGGTAGCCACTGATTGTAAATCCCTATATGATCATCTGATGTCACAATCATCACCCACTTTGGACGACAGGAGAACAGCCATAGACATCATTATCATCCGTGATTGCATCAGTAGGTTAGGTATCTCCTTGAGATGGCTTCCAACCGATCGCATGCTAGCTGATTCGTTGACGAAGGAGAGCCCTGAGGCTTTTGATCTCCTTCGTGCTTGTATCCGATCCGCACGATACCAAATCAGTCCCGAGCAAAAGATGTTGCAACTCCGAGCGCAAGAGCGAGAGCGTCGCCGCAGTTTTGCCCAAAAACAGCGTCCCACCGAGTAAAAACGGGCAGAAGGTCCCTTAACCTGGGGATAAATAAAATCAATAAAACAAATAAAAAGGGGATTAACAGTAACATCTATCAAGTGATGTCGTTAAAATCAAAAAGGGGTTTGTCCGCCTTTTGTCATGTTCGTGTCCTGCAGATAAGTCACAGACGACGACCGACAGCCAATCTCTTCTCAATTTGCGAGTGTTGTTTTCGTGGTGCCACTTGTATAGTGTTGTTAGGATTATGTCTGTTTCAAAGATGCCCCGAACCGGATCTGACGGTCCATGGACACCCACGGAATTTGATCTCTGTGTGAATTTGGTGATCACGGCTCGTCGCTATGGTGGATTTCAGGATGTTATGGACAAAGTGAAGCGCATCGAAGAAGGGCGTCAGGCAGAACTGGCCGCCGTTGGTCTCACGGACGGCGACTATCGGTCGTGTTTCCGTGGTGAGCTTTGCTCTGGCCCTCAGGCCATGACCGATGGGTCAAAGAGACGTCTTGATGAAGGTCCGATGGATGACCCTGAGAATGACATTGCTCAGGGGTATGTGTTTCCTTCAATGTCGGCTGATCCGTTTCCCGCAGGTATGTCAACTGCCATGGTGAGCAAGCCGCCCACTCTTCCTCCTGGAGTTTCCTCCGTCGAAGATTGGGGTACGTATCAAGTGGCATTTGGCAAGTTTCAAGGGAAGAAGATCTACAGCCAGATTCTGACTGAGAAGAGTGATGAGATGATTTCCTACCGAAACTACCTCATGTCCCATCGTTTCTCAGGATCCGCCCAGCTCAAGGATCTGGTGGCGTTTATGATGGCTTCTGGTTACCAAGGTGAAAAAGATCAACGACCAATGATTCCAGGAACAGCCATTGTTCGAAAGCGCTGAGCACCAGCACAAAGTTTAAGTTTTGAGATTGGTAGCAGTGTTGAATCGCCATGACTTCAGTATCGAAGGGACATTTCATGCCCAAGCGGAAAATGGTCTCCTCGGGGTTAGGAGAGTGAGGACGCTACCAAAATATATATATATATATATGTTGGTAGCCTCAAATTTGATCCATACCCATATCTACTGCGACATCCATGTGATATAGATACAGTGTGAAAGATATGACAATTTGCCAAACATAGTTGACAGAAGTTTGTACTAGTTGTTGATAATTAGTGTGGACCTAGTGTTTTTCCTCTTCGTTATGAGGCGGCACGCAACTAAATTCACCAATTCTGCAAGGCAGCGCTAGCAAACCCGCTAGGTTTGCGCTAGATATGTTCAAGGATTTTTTTTTGTGTGTCCTGTCTGCTTGTTATTTCAACATGAAGAAAGTCAATATGTAACACTTAGCTCCTTAAACCTAAGGATGTCTTAGTGAATTTGTGTGCTACTCAACAATTTCCCTATATTTTTGAGGTTGTGGCTCAATTTTGCGAATTTGTAAGTAATTCTACCCGCTAGATCCCCGCTAGCAATGCGCTAGCAAAAATTTCAAAAAACGGTTTTGGTTGACCCGTGACCCAGTCACCACCAGAGAACTTGTAGTTCATCTTGTCTGTTTGACAAAAGCAACAGTGACAGCAAAGGCAACGACAAGCCCTGCAGATATTCCAGTTCCACCACTAATAATTAATAACTAGCAGCGGCACCCACTTCATATAGACGTGCGTTAGCATTTACTGCAGGTTTCAGCTACGGCTTCAAACATGAAAGATAAGATGCAGGGTTTCAGACTATTTAGGTAAGTCATGGTTTTAAAGACCAAATAAGAAACGGCACGCAAGGAATTACAATTTATCAACCAAACCAGGAAAATATATTTGGCAAACCGTCATATGTTTATATATGGAATGTACTAGCTGCGGATATGATACACTCATACTTTCACCATCAAACATTAGACTCTGTGATTTCTTGTTTCCTCCTCAGGTCATGGTAAGCGGCTTCCTCCGATTCAAGACCAACAATGGTGCCTCACTGCAACTGACGGGGGGCAGGTTTGGTGTGAATATTTGGAATCCAAACAGATCCAAACAGCAAATCGGTGAGAAGTTGTCACATCTTGAATCTTGCCAGGATAATCTTTGAGCTAAAACAAATTGCAAGCCGAGCCTCAGTGAACCATCACAGCATCACAGGTCATGATGAACATGGGGAACTCTTGCCGTGCAACAAAGATGCTGGGAAGGAACCACATCAATTTATGAACATGCCCTTTGGCGGCAGGGCAGGTTGGGAGTTGGCAAGCAGCTGGTTCGAGCTTCCGAAGTCCTGATGCGAAAATTGTTTTCATGGAAAATTGACATATTCAAACCAAGAACTTGGAAGAGTGTTCCGTTCAATTTGAGCAATTCTCAGACATGCATCCAGAGATCATGGGAGCCGGACATGAAAAAAAGTCGAGGTACCTGGCGAGTCTCAGCGATTACGAAACAATGGCTGGCAAGTTGGCATATTGTTTCCTGTCGCATTTGGTACCCATTGGAGTCCCGGGTCCCCCGGGTCATCCCGGGTCCCATGATTCGTAAGCGAAGCCCGTCACGTCACCACCGATGCCGATCGCCCTTGGACCAACTTCCGCGGAACGACCATCCATGTGACGCAGGGAACTTGTGATGTGTGATCATCTAGTACTATGGATTTTATTTGATATTATGGTAAAAGTTTTCTTGCAATTGTTCTACAATGATACATATATATATATATGCAAATTATTCAGTTTACTCTTCACAACATCCATAGGTGAGATTCAATTCGTCCGCATCATTGCTTGATTTCCCCACAACCTTGGGAGATGTGGCACCGGAACAAACTTGCAAAGCAACCCCCCTGGAAGTATTGGCCTATTAATTGGCCCATGATGTTTCCAACAGATATCCATTCCCACAGGTAGCACGGGGTGATGTTGCCTTTGTCCCCAGGTTTTGAGTTGAGGGATGTCCTGTTTGATTGCGACCATGCCCACCCAGAGCGTGGATGTGTTGAGTACGATTTGTCGACAGAGTTCAGTCATATCTACGGTGCGACTCGGGATCTGGGTGAACTTTGAGCAGGTCTTATGATATGAATCTTACACCCCTCAAGATCACTGTACTGGACTAGTTGATAACTAGAAGTGATTGCACTGTTTTGGGTAAATGTGTCATCCCTTTTGAGCCGGAAGGAGCGAAATCGTGGCTGCCCACTGGCATCAGATTGTGTTGTGTTCGTGAGTGCTAGCAGTTCCAAATGTTACAAGCTCTAGTGGTCCGGGTTGATATTTTACGTGAGGGGGTCTCAATCAATGAAGATCAAACCGGTTTGGCAGAACAATTGAGCAGCAAGCATAAACAACAAACCCTGCATGCAAGGAGTTCTACTTAACATATTTGTGGATACATATATAGAATTCTATAGAACATCATTTTTTAGCTGGCTTGTGCTAGCTGCTAGCTGAAGAAAGTTTCTTTGTTCCACCCTCTGCGGCCTCTCGGGCAGGTCTTGGACACCAATCCTCCTCTGGTCCTCCCTGTCCCCTGGGCTGGAGTGATGACTAAAGACGTCATTGTTACTGTGCTCACGACCGGAATACGACATGATCATCTTCATCCTCCTGCTCATTCTGCTCCTCCTCCTCGTCCTCATCATCATCATCAACATCATCATCAACAACAACAACATCATCAATAGCAACAGTACTTTCATTTTGACCCGGCACGGGACATTGCTGTCAACAAGAGACACACGGCTGCCGTAAGCGGTTTGTGTTTCAAAGCTCCGGGAGCGGGTGGAGCTTTGACCCCGAAACGAGCTAACCGGTGTTCCCGCGAAAGCAAAGCAGGGCTGTGCAAGAGCCGAAGCTTAGGTCCTAAGGTTATGTGAAAGTCTAGCTTTGGTACGAAAGCCCTGTGACAAAGCCGGACATCAAAATCATTAAACCAAGAGGATTTCCAGCAACGCTCACGTTGTGTTGTTTCTGAAGTTATCAGTATCAATATTTGAGAGCCACATGCAATCACATGCAAGTAAGAAATGGATTTCTGACAGTAATGACAAGTGTGGACCGCTGCCCGCACCGCACAGAACAACAACAACAACTACTGGGTGAAAGCCCTTTCTTGTCTCAGATAGCACTTTGTTGTCTCATCTCGGTGTGCCATGCGGAAGAAGTGACACAACCACTGGAATGAATTACTACATGATTTGTTATTTGGTATGAT
>Ga0126342_10019595_pt1 | contig 11469 bp, 9 predicted proteins | sample Cyp1metagenome_FD_92528 | JGI IMG/M metagenome (GOLD analysis project Ga0126342, IMG submission 92528) | Coral microbial communities from Lord Howe Island, Old Settlement Bay, Australia - Cyphastrea 1 metagenome | ecosystem: Host-associated > Invertebrates > Cnidaria > Coral ... | reverse complement strand
TTTCAGAACGCATAGATGTAGCTCTATACACAGAAAGTCAAATAAGATCAAATAAGGCCTTAACAACGTTACAGAGAAATACAGCTATTTAATGCTACTTCATGATATTTCAGCATTGGTCTAGAATACCAACAGTTGATTTGGAAACACAGGTCCATTACAAGAAGTGAAGATGTTGAAGAGTTTGACGCATGAGTGCATCATCGAGTATATAAAGTTTTGGATGATTTTTAATGATTTTTTTAAGGGTGGAGGATACCATTTCAGAACCCATTTTAGAACCCAAAAACGGAATAGTGGCCAACAATTTTAGGTTCTAAGACCACCCTTGTAGATTCCATTTTAGAACCCATATTTGGGTTCTAAAATGGTCCCCAAGGGGGGTTGAAGCAACTTGAGAGGATCCGTATACTACAAAACTTGCACAAACACGTTCCAACACTACCGTATACTACAAAGCTTGCAGAAACACGTTCCCGTACTACCGTATACTACAAAAACTTGCACAAACACGTTCCAGTACTACCGTATACTACAAAACGTGCAGAAACACGTTCCAGTACTACCGTATACTACATTGCAGAAACACGTTCCAGTACTACCGTATACTACAAAACTTGCACAAACACAGTACTACCGTATACTACAAAACTTGCACAAACACGTTCCAGTACTACCGTATACTACAAAACGTGCAGAAACACGTTCCAGTACTACAGTATACTAAAAAACTTGCAGAAACACGTTCCAGTACTACCGTATACTACAAAACTTGCGGAAACACGTTCCAGTACTACCGTATACTACAAAACTTGCACAAACACGTTCCAGTACTACCGTATACTACAAAGCTTGCACAAACACGTTCCAGTACTACCGTGTACTACAAAGCTTGCACAAAGTCGCTCCCAGTCCTACCGTATACTACAAAGCTTGCACAAACACGTTCCAGTACTACCGTATACTACAAAGCTTGCACAAACACGTTCCAGTACTACCGTATACTACAAAGCTTGCACAAAACACGTTGCAGTACTACCGTATACTACATAACTTGCACAAACACGTTCCAGTACTACCGTATACTACAAAATCTACAAAGCTTGCAGAAACACGTTCCAGTACTACCCTATACTACAAAACTTGCGCAAAGTCGCTTCCAGTACTACCGTATACTACAAAACTTGCAGAACACGTTCCAGTACGGCGACATCCACGTAGCAAAAGACACGAGGTTTTGCAGCTTCCCCTATAGACACGGCGACATCCACGTAGCAAAAGACACGAGGTGTTGCAGCTTCCCCTATAGACACGGCGGCATCCACGTAGCAAAAGACACGAGGTCTTGCAGCTTCACCTATAGACACGGCGACATCCACGTAGCAAAAGGCACGAGGTCTTGCAGCTTCCCCTATAGACACGGCGACATCCACGTAGCAAAAGACACGAGGTCTTGCAGCTTCACCTATAGACACGGCGACATCCACATAGCAAAAGACACGAGGTCTTGCAGCTTCCCCTATAGACACGGCGACATCCACATAGCAAAAGACACGATGTTTTGCGGCTTCCCCTATAGACACTGCGACAGCCACATAGGAAAAGACACGAGGTTTGGCAGCTTCCCCTATAGACACGGCGACATCCACATCGACGCAGCAAAAAGCAAAATGTTTTGCAGCTTCCCCTATAGACACTGCGACGTTTACGTAGCAAAAAGCACGAGGTTTTCCAGCTTCGCCTATAGACACTGCGACATCGACGCAGCAAAAGATACGAGGTTTTGCAGCTTCCCCTATAGACACTGCGACATCGACGCAGCAAAAGATACGAGTCTTTGCAGCTTCCCCTATAGACAGTGTGATGTTTACGTAGCAAAAAGCACGAGGTTTTGCAGCTTCCCCTATAGACAGTGCGACATCGACGCAGCAAAAAGCACTTTTGCAGCTTCCCTTATAGACATTGCGACGTCAACGCAGCAAAAGATACGAGGTTTTGCAGCTTCCCCTATAGACACTGCGACGTTTACGTAGCCTGAGTATAGAATTAGACACTGCGACATCGACGCAACAAAAAGCAAAAGGTTTTGCAGCTTTCGCTATAGACACTGCGACGTTTACGTAGCAAAAAGCACGAGGTTTTCCAGCTTCCCGTATCGACACTGCGACATCGACGCAGCAAAAGATACGAGGTTTTGCAGCTTCCCCTATAGACACTGCGACATCGACGCAGCAAAAGATACGAGGTTTTGCAGCTTCCCCTAAAGACAGTGCGATGTTTACGTAGCAAAAAGCACGAGGTTTTGCAGCTTCCTCTATAGACAGCGCGACATCGACGCAGCAAAAGATACGAGGTTTTGCAGCTTCCCCTATAGACATTGCGACATCGACGCAGCAAAAGATACGAGGTTTTGCAGCTTCCCCTATAGATACCGAATTAACGACGCGAAAAACGACGCGAAAAACGATGCGAAAACGACGCGAAAATGACGCGAAAAACGACGCGCCGACCAACTGGCGGCGAACAAAGGTCCAACCCCCAGACTCCAACTATAAACGGGAACCCTTCGCTACGCATTCGGGAAAAACATAGAAACATATATTCTATGTTTTTCTTTGGTTATTATTTTCCGGTGAAACGCACGATTTGCAGCACCTGGATGGTTGCTTTGGCATCGACTTTGACAGTTCCGGGTTCCGAGTCCCGAAAAACAGCCGGCAGAGTTCGGACTGGCGAAATATATGGGTGACTTAATGTTACTATATGTTATGAGGATCTGGAATAGAATTGATCGCATTTTCGCATTGGTTGATGACTTTGAAAACAATGTTGGGATTTGAACGGCATCTCTCCAGCCTCTGCTGTCACCGGTGAAGGAATGGCGCCGTAGTGATTAAGGAAGTTAGATCTTCATTTGTAGCTTCCATCTCTTATATCATATATGATCATATATGTATAGAAGTATATATTACGTCTATATTCTGTACATACAATATTATGCTTTATTATGTGCATATTACGTGTATATAAGTTTTCATGTCATTTATCTATAGATATGATATTTCTATATCATATATTTTTATATGGCTTAATATTAAATTTATGTCATTTCTATATATTCATGGGATTCACTAACCAACCAATCCTTACCCACCCCCGAATTATATTTAAGGCCTTATTAGCGGCTTATTAAGGTCTTAATAGGGTACTATTTTGAAAACACAAAAATTACATGAATAAGAAGGGAATAAAAAGATATGTTTATTCCAGTGTTATTTCACCATTATTTTCCAACAAGATGGCAATGAGGGAGACAACTGGATCAACCCCTCTCATAAATAGTTGCAAAATCCAAGGTTTCATCAACGTTGAAAAAAAAGGCAGGAATAAACCAAAATAGTTGCAAAATCCAAGGTGCCATCAACATTGCAAGACAATATCGTGAACTGGTGGATCTTGTTGGGTCTTAAAATAGTTTCTTGGTGGATTTTCTTTGGTCTCCGTTGTTGTTTTCGTGGGGAATTCGGATGGTAGCTTTGGGGCATCAGCTTATTCAAACCTTATTTTTTCCTTCTACCTTATCTTGTTCAAAGGCCTCATCTCAAAAAAAAACAAGGAATCAGTAACTTACCAGGGAGGGGGGTAAGGGTGGGGTGTAAGGCATGCCATGATATACATAAGATTTGTTTTGAATTGTATATATATATATATATATACATATGTCTATATGAATATATTGTATATATATATATGTACACCGTATATATAGTATATGACATATATCATGTATATATAGATATATAGTTATATCATCGTGTATATATGTATGTAGTTATCATACATGTATTGATGTTGGTTATAATATCGCTGATACCAATATATTTTCCAAGGTTTGTTCTCACATGATTCTTCCCTCTCCATGGCATGTCGTTCCCTCAGCAGTTTTCGATTTAAGCATGAAAAATCAACAAAAATAACGAAACTCCCATGAGCGAGATACATTTTCTCAGAAACAGCATTCCTGAGAGAACATGTGCATACAGACTTCCGATATCTATATCTCTACATCTCTGTTGTGTTTATCTATATACTGTAGTATGTATCTACATATAATTAAATATGTTTATATTTATGTGTGTGTATATATTCACGGCACGTAATGTGGATATAATCCATTTACACATATTTGATCTTTGAAAATCCTGCCTGTTTTTACGGCAAACAAGGTTCAACCATGAAACCACGAGTTCACGTGTGAATTTTTGAAAAAAATGTTCGCTGATTTATTCAATGGATTGGTTTAAGGCTAAGGAAAATTCTACGGAAAACCACACATTTTCCCATTAAATATAGGGTTTTCCTGTAAATTTTCCCTTAAACCAATCCATTGATTTATACGATAAAACTTCAAATGTCGCACAACTCGAACTGTGTCGGTCAGTTTGTTTCCGACTTGACACTTCATGGCGCTTTCTGGACAATTCATGAATTCATGGTTTCAGTTTCACCCAAGTTCCGCGGCAACAATGTAAAGGCAGGTCTGAACTGCAGGCCCAATAAACTCGTATGAACCGGTAGAATTCAGGTGCTGCCGCCCAATCTTAGCCAAGTTGATAATGATTACCAATATTGTACATGTTGTGATATATTTATACATGTTTGTTCAATGGTAGTTAGTGAGTGGGGTCATGGAAGATATATGTACAGTTGTTTTTTGGTGCACCTGGATGGTTGCTTTGGCATCGACTTTGACACGGGTTCCGAGCGCCGAAAAACAGCCGGCAGAGTTCGAATTTCTGGCGAAATATATGGGTGACTTAATGACACTATATGTTATGAGGATCTAGTGGGAATATGATTGATAGCATTTTCGCATTGGTTGATGGTTTTGAAAAAAATGTTGGGATATTGCAGGCATCTCTCCAGCCTCCGCTGTCACCAGTGTAGGAATGGCGCCATAGTGATTAAAGAAGTTAGATCTTCACTTGTAGTTTCCATCTCTTATATCATATATGTATACAAATATATACTATGTCTATATTTTGTACATACAATATTTTGATATATTATATATGTACATATTACGTGTATATATATATATAATAATATATATATACATACTAACATACATTATATATGTATGACACTCTGTTTTTTCACTTTTTTAAAGTGGTATTCAGCTCTTCACCGAGACCGATGATCCCAGCGTCAAATGCGGAGGCACGGATGTTTTTATTGGATGGGAAGGTGGTGCCAATGAATAACCCAAAAAGTACCATTTCGACCATTTAGATTATTGAGATAATCTTTTGGGTACTTTAGATAAAGCTAATCTCAGATTTCGAAAATCACCGAAGGTAAAGTATCAATAACCTACCTATGAAAATAATCTGAGATTCTTTTATCTTGAAAATATTCTTTCAAATTACTCCAGGGTACTGTACCCCAATTTGTGGCAAATGTATGCAAATGTCATGTACGAAATGAAACAGGTGAAACGTAAACTATCGGATGTTGGGATTCTACATCACCAGAAGGGGGTAATTACGAAAAGGCGGGCACTAAAAGAATGGCTGGCAGGCTCAAGGAAGAGAGCTTGGTTGGGCTCTCATTTTGCGAAGGGTCTTCAGCTTGCGTTTGCTGCTTGAAAGGGGGCTATCATTTGCTGCCTTTGGTCTGGGCGCGGGTGTGGAAGCATTCTTCAAACCCTTGGTGCGCTTGGTGGTACGCTTGACCTTCTTAGTGCGTTTGGTTGCTTTGCCTCTCTTTGCTTTCCGCCCCCTTTTCATGTTGTTCCCCTGCGTTGTGCACATGTCATGGTGCAAGGTAGGTGTGAGGCCAGCTGCAGGCTTCTCCACCTGGGAAAGGTAGGTCATATGTATACAGGGGAAGATAGGGGGATAGATGCCAACAAAAATCCACGCAATCCATGGGTATATTTGGCATATGAAACAAAACCTCGCCTTGTCGGGGGTCTCATCCAAAATCTCACGTGGCAATGGGCCAGGGGTCACTTCTGTAGGTGCTGGCTCCAAAGCATCCAGGCAAGGTCTCCAACTGCAATGGGGCAGAAGTCCGATTTTGACTTGATTGAATTGAATGGTTTGAAGACCAAAGTCATTAACGCTCCTGAATGCAAAGTATTGCAAAGTATTGCCACAAAGTGTGTCAATAGTAGGTTGGTTGGAAAGTCCCATGCAGTTGGAAAGTCCCTGGTGCCTGGTTTGGGTTCTCGGGCAGGGCAGGCGAGGCAAAAAGTTTGCGGGCAGCACCTTCAGTATTGCATCGAGCTCCCTAGGCATCAAAAAAAAAGTAGGGCTTGGTGCACTCATTGGGCAATCACTTTTTGAAGACATCCACATCAATGTGTGTATACAATATATATATATAATAATAATAATAATGATAATAATAATAATATATATATGCATGCATGAAATTACATGAGTATTTAACATCCCATAAAGCAGGGTTCCTATAATGACAAAGTACGGTGAAGCAGGCAACAGCTTTCCAATCCACCCCACTTGCATGCAAGCCCAGTAACATCCTTCAGGGGACGTTTCAGGCTTGGAACCCACGGTTGAAACAGGGGGCCTGGGATGGTCGAGTAGCACAAGTTATCCTACCCCGCTGGGATACAAAAATCTGAAATTTGATTTGGTAACATGCTCATGCAAGAAAAAAAGGTATGCACGTCGAATTGGGTCGGATCTTCATTTCTTCGATGCCAGCAAGAACGGATGCCAACTCCGCTTTTTGTGCAGGGGTCATGGTCCCCCCCCCCAATTCCCAACTCAGCCAGCTGGGTGTCAATGCCTTCCATTTCTGGGCCTTCAGAAAGCCCAGCGAACACAGGTGGGGTATCGATCCAGGTGGTGAGGCATCGTCCCGAAGCCAATGGGGAAGGAATGGGGAAGGAATGGTCAGGTGCTGGGCAGTAGTTCAACCATTAAGATTTGATAGCTCCAAAATCTAAACTGTATGTTTTGGCATGGTTACAGGTCCATTACATAAGTTTCAAAACTTGTGGGTATCCAGCTGCCGTCAGAAACTGAAGGTGTAGAGCCTCCTCAAGTGCCAAGCATCCATGTAGGCCGCCCTCTTAGGGTTCTGAATGTCGTACTTCATCATGGTGTACAGAGATCGGACCTGAACAGTGGGCACACCCAGAAAATACACGAACAACTTTTAAACCCACCACTCAAACTAAGGGGGGACCCACATAATAATCCGCACATGCATTATGTTAGGCTTGATCAAGTTGACTCTTCGCCAAGTGACACGATATGACTTGTTTCACCCAAAGGGCCTCATCCCCTCAAAGAAGTCCAGCATTTGCAACAAAGCCGGGGCATTCAATTCCAAAGACTTGGTGTAAATGGGACGTTTGAGGATGGTAGCATCGTCACCCCCCCGGCATCATTGCCACCAGTGGTCTCAGCGATCCAACCGATGTCATCTGATGTCTATGGCTGGTCAGGTTCGCACTGCCACGTCCCATCGCAGGACTGAAGATCCGAAAGTAAGCGAGTCAGCGCGACAAATTGCGAAGGACCAGGGTGTTCATCAATGATCCTGAGCTGCGGGAAGCTAGGTCAGCTAGGTGCTGGGTGGTTGCATTGGATCAGAAATGATGGGAAACCTGTTTTCTTTGCGTGATAATATCTTTTGAAAAAAGGGATGCTGGAAGCGTCCAAAGAAAACATGTGTTTCATGCAATCGAGATTCGGCCGATGTTTGTGCTCGCAATGTGATCCACTGCGTCTCCTGCCGTGTCCAAATCATAATGTATACATGGGTTTCCAAGGTTTCAAGTATACATTATATAGATGTGGGATGATGTGGAACCGTCTTGTAATATTGGAAATCATGCAGAAACCATATTTTTGCAGCAACTTCCACCCAAAAATTAAATGGGCCAATGATGAAGCGTGGAGAACTCCTTGGCTGCAGGATTGGACCAAAGTCGAATGAGAGAGAGCTTCAGTTGGCCATAGCTGGGCTAGGTGGACCATGGTTGGTCATGATTTTCCCATATAAACCGTTGATGCATGTTGAATCATGTTGATATTTGAAGACTTTGTGGTAAACTAAATCATCAAAATGTATCTATTGATAATCTATCTTGAATATGTTTTCCCGGGACACCTGGTCATGCTGCGGCCTGTTTCATCACCCCATTTCACCCCGAAAAACATGTGCTGCGGATGGAGCTGAAACATTGGGCCTGGTGGAGCAAGGCTGGCCCAGGGGATGGAAAACCTGGGTTTGGATGGTTGTAGGGTAAAGTGTGCGATTTCTGGTGGAAGTTAACGGTTTTTTTTGGAAAACATCAAAGTGGCAATGGCCAAATGGTCAACTGTACAAAGTTCACTATTAAAAGAAGCTACTTTGGCGGTCTAGGCAAGCTTTAGCCACTGAAGAATTCTTCAGGGCCTCCTGGGCAAACCATGGAAAAACATAGAAACCAGTCCAAAGTCCTCGAAATATCTCATACTGATATGTGACTCGCATGTTTTCAGGCCTTTGTCACGCCATTTCACAAGGCCATTATCCAAGAAAGATGTGTATATTTCATGGCATTTCGAGGTTCTTCTGATGAATTAAAGACGATGACATACTATCACTTCTATGTGATGCAATATGAAGGATGCTTCAGATGTGCATGCAGGTGATGGTACGTTCCTGGTCCATGCAACCAAAACACGCTAAGACAATTTTCAACATTGTGGGTACAGTACCGGGTATACTAGTGTACATCTATATATATATAATATAATATACGAATATGTGCGTGTGTGCATATATATATATATATCTGTGTGTGTACACTAGGTCCTGACAGGAATGATCGTCGTAGCCCAGAGGCCCCGGCGCACTGACACAACTGGCTCCAGAGAAAAACTGCGGGCAAACATACATGAAGCAACGGCGCTGTGCATGGAGCAGTTGTCCAGTCCAATTTGCCACAAAAATGTGTAAAAACTGTGCGTCACAGAACCAGGAAAATAAGGTTGCCCTTTCCATCGCACCGCTTTTGATGAGACAAAAGCACACTGGAACTTGTACTATTGGTTCATGCATGTCCAGAGAGATGTGGATGAAATCAACCAAGAGGACTACCACACCCAAAAGCTCCCAAATTGCTACAGAAAAACCTTGAAGCTGTCAAGCTCTGAGCTCAAAGCTAACTTCAAAATAGACCATCAGAAATGATCAAACATCATCAGAAATCAGATGAAACAGCTTCAATGCACCAGAAATCATCCAACTCACAAGTTGCACCCAGAACCATCACCTGGTCGGTGCGCTGGGCGAGGTCGCCCAGGTCGCCCAGGATCCCCAATGGCGTCTCCGCCTGGGATGGTAGGGGGATCCCAGTTGTTGAATGCATCTGGTGGGTGATTTCATGATTGTTCCAATTTTGATCCCAAGAACTCAGGGTTTGTGGCTGTGAATCTCAGGATTTCCTTGGCACCAAGTGCTAATCCTTTCAAGCAATCGGCCGTTGTCCGAACTTCGGAAGAGATACCGGTAGATACCGCCCCTATGTGCATTGCGGAGGCCTTATCAAAGAGCCTTGATTGGACAGAGAAGATTATATTTTGCAGAACAACATGATCATGACACTTAGGCAGGACTTAGTTGTGTTGGTACTTGTAAGTACTTGAGTGTGCAGCCGTTGTTATTAATGAGTATAACTATGGAAATAACCTCCATAAGTTGGGCCTAGTACAAGTATAGTATAATCCATTGCGGCCGCTTTCCTTTTAGTGGAACTGCCCCAAGTATGGCTAGTTGATGGTGTTGATGTTAGTTTCCCCTGGTACAAAGTTGACCAGTTATGAGTCCTGTTACAAGTCTGCTGAAAAACTGCTTGGCTGTTACAAGTCTCCTGGGCATGTCAGTTTTTCAGCTTGATCCAAAGACCTTTCATAATTTGTGGCACATATTTGCCCATATATTTGTTCCTTTGAGTTTTCATACATATATATATATATATATATTTATATATATATACATAAGTGTATTCATGTTCTGTATATATATATAGTCCCATCGATTTCCATACAGTATATTATATTCCCATCTACTTTACCATTGAAAACAGGTTCATATATATATATATATATACATAGACATTTGGATAATGGTTAGTAAGGAAAATCATCCCCAAATCACCTTATTTCAGGTTAGTGAGCTATTATCATTTGCCCGTATATTTCCAACTGGGATAGCAGCGGATATAGCAGCAGATTCTACCTGGGTCTCAGGTGGGAGCCCAGGGTGGGTCGGCAGCTGAGAAAGGGCTTGGGTCAAGGATGGCATGGCAAAAACTTGTTTTTCTAAGATAAAAGTTGGGCATGAAAAAAAACATGTTTCCATCATCGTAACGACCCTCCAAGTGCTCATATATAAGAGGTAAAGTCCATATCCCAGGTCATAATGGGTATATTACCCAATTTTTCGGGGTACTTGGAGGGTTTTCCATCACAGCGACACAGCAAGGACGGCGAAATCCCAAGGTCCTATGGTCCAGTCAGTGACGGAGCAGCTGGAGCGCGAGCAGAACCCTATGGAGTCGCGCCCGGGGTCCAGGGCGTGAAATCTGGCGACGTTTTGGGAGAATGATCTTCAAATATCTTCAATATCATGGATTCATAGATGATTCATAGATGATTCATAGATGGATGCTTCAACAAATCTTCCCCAAGATCAAAGTCGTACATTTCTGGTTGATTTTTCCCCCATGATTTGCCCAAGGGGCACGCTATCAACAGTGATCCCCCGCATGATTGGGTGGGATTTGTCCCATGATTTTCCCAGTGGCTGCAGCTGTTTGGCTCACCATGGCTACCTTTACCCTTGCAGCCGAGCTGCGCGTGCTGCGCGTGCCACACGCGCTGCCACACGCGCAGCACCTTCCTGGGCCGTCGCAGCGGCTGGTTGGAGGCGGAAGGGAAAATCCATTGGGTGAATGGGACTTGACCTGAAAAATAGGGAGTTTTCATGGAATTCAATGGTACTCGCAAATTGGTGATAATATTTTCCCGAATTTTCCAATATTTCGCGGCTGACACCGAGCGCCGGGTATTTTTTTCCGAGCCAGAGCAAAAACCTGGTGTTGGTGAAATTGAGAGACCTCTCAGATCAGATATATACCAAGACCTTCCAAGGGGCTACGTTTTGGAACCCCTATCGAGTGTTCTTTAAGGGGCTACGTTTCGACACTCCTTAGCCGAACCAAAAAAACACAACAGGATATGGTGATAACGATGTTCATAGCACCATTTTTGGGAGACATGGTTGGAGACGAGCTGAACAACAAAAACATTGATTTTGGGGAAATCCGACACGCAAATGACACGCGACTCCCTGGTAGTGACACACTGCCGACACGCATTAAGGGGCGCCAAAACGACACCCCTTAGCCTAAAGGGGTGGCGTTTTGGCACCCCCTGCACA
>Ga0126342_10019594_pt1 | contig 11469 bp, 8 predicted proteins | sample Cyp1metagenome_FD_92528 | JGI IMG/M metagenome (GOLD analysis project Ga0126342, IMG submission 92528) | Coral microbial communities from Lord Howe Island, Old Settlement Bay, Australia - Cyphastrea 1 metagenome | ecosystem: Host-associated > Invertebrates > Cnidaria > Coral ... | reverse complement strand
GGCCAGACCGCGAGGCCCCGGAGGTAGTATGAAATACCAGTTCGTATATTTAAATGTAGTTGCAGTATGTTTAAATGAATTGGATTCCGTATGTTTAAATGGCTGGGCGGGCCAAGGAAAACCCGGAGATAGTCTAAAAGACCTGTTCGTATATTTAAGAAACCGTATATTTAAATGTAGTTACGGTAGTCATAACTAGATGGTAAACCACAGGTCTATAATCAAGGCTTGCCTAGCACAGCCTAGCTCCATTCCCAGGCCAGCTTGGCTGCCACGGCACAGATTTGTTTAGGTGGGAGGGCATGGGGCTGCATGAAGCGACAGTGATATTTACATGGCCAAAGGGGGATGAATCATCTATAGCCATGCAGTTCTTTGGTGTGAAAACCAGGTACCCATGGTTACCACCCATGGTTACCACCCATGCCTCTGAGATTTTCTAAGTTCCCCAGATAGCGTCAGCTACAGGTGCTCTTGAATCTCAATGTAGGGGATCCTGATATCAAAGAAAAAGGCACTTGCTGCTCTGTTTACCAGCCTTGTCTCCCTTCATGATCGCTGCTTTCGCTGCCCCTGCTGCCCCTGCTGCCTTGTCTCCCACCCTTGTCTCCCTTCGTGGGACAAAAGGGAGACAGTCCAACTTCATCAACTATTTAGATGCTAATCACCTTTATGGATTGGCCATGTCAATGAAATTACCCATAGGAAAACTGAAGTGGATAAAGAAGATACTCTTCAGGGTTGTGACCAAACATGCGAACTTGAAGACTTACCAAAAAAATCTCACTGCTATTTGGGGCCTATGCCGGTGTAATTTCCCAATTTGAAAACTGGTGGATGACTTGGGTGGTCCACCGTTGGGCCGTTGCACCCGAAAGGTGCTGCTCCTGAGAGGTGCCCGAAACGCAGTGCTTGGGCTGGTCACTAGTTCTGTGGGGAATTTGAAAATTTGGCGACATGACGGGGATCGGGATTGACTCAAAAGAAGACGATTCAAATTCAGCCCATGGATTAGTGGAAATTATTTCAAATTCAGCCCATGGATGAGTGGAAAAATCCACAGGAAAGCCATGAGTTTTCTCTGCCAGATATGGATGTTTCATGATGTTTCCATAGTAATTCTGAGACAGAATCAATTTTATCATCCACAGCTAACCCGCGGTTGTTGATCTATCATTATTAATCCCACCCCCCTACTATTAACCCCCCCTTCCATGGGCCCCTGAAATCAAGAGATGCTTGAATGCTAGAATACTAAACCAGGAGTTTCTAGGGGGTAATCCCTTCCCCGTAATTTGAAACACTGCCCAGAAACCATTGTTTAGTAGGGGGGATTTACAGTACAGATATTTTGGCACCATTTACCCTGCGGTAATCAAACGTGGCAATGGAAAAATACATAATACAGAACAGGCCACTGTAGGGAGTGGGCAAATCGCAGCATTTCCTGTGCAAACAGTAAGTTTTCCTGTGCAAAAAATAACCAGCCAACAGCCAACAGCCAACAGCCAGTGGAGCCAGGTGCCCATCACGAGACTTGTCTCCTGTCGACGAGACCAAGGTTGCTGAGACCGGGGGTTGGGCAACAGCCCGGGCAGTTCATTTCACGGATAATTCAACATGTGCTTCATGGTTTCAAGGAAAATGCCTAGCACATCACTAGTTCACTAGGTACAGCATAGTCAAGCAGGAAAATGGGTATGGGTCAATACCTGTAGATACATTTTTAATGGGATGAACATCCATAAATCCCAGCTATTTTGGGGTTCACCAGGGGTACAAGGTTGTTTTGACTCATAGCCAAATCCATCGTTTTCTGATGTTCTAATGGTAATCCCTATGATTTCACAGTGAAAACCAACCAAGAAACGCCAAACCAGTTTGGCATTTCAAGACCCACTTCAGGTGATGGCGTGGCGACCCAAAAGTCGCACAAAGAAAAGTCCCAAAGGCTCCCAGCTGAGGGGTTGAGCCAAGCACCAGCCAGATATGGGGGTAATGCGAGGCCTGGCTGCCCTAAACAACTACCATTTGGGCATGGTAAACATAGATTCCATTAAAATATATTAAAATGTTGATGACTTGGGGGTGATCAGATGGTTTTTGGCATTGGGCTTACCACATTATAAATTGGATTTGTACAATTGTTTAAGATGGGAATATAATGAGATTTCTTTTCACATATTAAATGGGATGTAGAACCAGCATTATCCCTCCCATGGAATAGATTCTAATACCAAACATTGATCTTTTGATTCGATTCGATTCAGTCCGGCCATGCTAAAAGGGGAATCATGATATATCATGATCATGATATATCTACTATAAACATCCATAAACCATATAGTGAAATTGGAGGTACCAGGTACAATTTTTTGGGGCTACCACGACTTTTTGGACGGTCCCATCGACTGAAAAAGCCAAGTGATCCGAAAAGGCCAAAACGCCATGATCCGGTTGTTGAACTTCACCAGTGTGGCCACTGGCCACCACATTTATGTCATTAATGTCCGACATGTCCCAGGAATGGCTCAGTTTTCCTGAAACTGGATCCACAATTGATCCACAATGATCCACAGCAGGTGGGAACCCCACCCGGACCGCAGCACCAACTCCGAAGACGCCTCGGCCAGCGTGGTCATCGGCGTGGGGGGCTTAGTTGATTTAGCCCGAGAGCCAGGAAAAAAAAACGGGTTGGATGGGGAAGCCCGCAAGCGATGTTGATGTGTCATGATGTGTCCAGTGTTTCAGGAATCCTTTGCAGCCAACAAAATCAATGGTGTCATCCCAAACATGTTGTTATGCCATGTTATGCCATCATCCAGTAGAAATGTCACAACAGATATCAGTGATATCAGACACCCAGGTCTCAAACATCCGCACTTTGCCATGTCCATCACCTGAAAAAAACTCCGTCGCGTAAGCTTTGGCTCCAACTCCGTCGGTTGGTTTGTGGCCACCAAGACGGGAGACCAAGGCCGGGGTTGTTGGTGTTGACATCCACAGAAGACACGTTTTTTTTCACGATATATCATGATATTAGTGATGTTTCCCTTGTATCTGAATCTCTGCAAAGGAGTGGATTTCATTGGATTTCGAAACTATCCCAAATTCTATAATCATTGAACATATAGAAATTCCCTTGCTTATTCCCTTGCTTCCCCCCAAAATCCCCCAAAGACAGACCAGCGGAAAAAACACCTGGGATCTTTTCGGCCAGGTTGGTGATGACTCGGCCCCATGCCTCTTCGCTCCGGCCGGAGAGGCAGGAGGCGGTGTATTGAGGTATTAAGGTAGTAATGCAACCATGATAATTAGTATCAAGGCAGTAATGTAACCATGATAGTATATGGTAGTAATATGATTTAAAACTCATAGATACTTGGAATAATTACTTGGAATACTTGGAATGATCTAATGGGTGTACCATCAACACCCGTATTGACATCATACTTCGGTAGCTTTCGAAAGAGGCCAGTGACAGTTCATCATTTCAAAGCGCCATGATGCTTGGAACAGCCACCTGCCACGATGCCATGATGAAAGATGAGGCACATTTCAGCACATTTCCCGCACCATGATATAGTAAAATATGCAGATTTAGGCCGGGCCCCGAGAGGCCTCGAAGAGAACATAGATTCGTTATTTTTCTGGCATGTTTCTGGCATTTTCACACTTAAAAATGCAGATTTTGCCACGAAGACGATGTAGATGCAGTTGTTTCGTGCATTTTTACAGACCAACATGTAGATTTTAGGTCCAGCCCATGAGGACAGCATAGATGCAATTTTTACTGCAATTTCCTGCAGTTTAGGGCAGGTGTAAAAGGTCTCTGTGTCAAACATGTGTGTGTGTGAACGCTTCTCTGTGAAGAAGCTGCTCTGCGTCAAAGAGTCTTTGTGCAGAAACTGCTCTGTGCAAAGCCTGGTTTGCGTGAAAGGGCCTGTGTGTAGAAGGGCCTCTGGTTGTAAAAAAGTTGTTCATCGAACTGATTGTGTGAAACCCTGTCGTTAACTGCGGTTTTTAGCTCAAGCTAAGGGAAGTTAATGCTTTGTAATAAGTGTAAACAGGCAACCCCTAGTGCTGAGGACACCTGGTGCTTAGGCTGCTCGGCTGTTGAAAGCCTTCAGGTTGAACTGTCTGCTCATTGGCATTCAGCAGGCCTTCGAAAGGTGGCCAACGAGCAAGCCCTAGCAGCTGCGAGAGCTGTGCGGGCGCTGAGGCTTGCCTCGAGCAGCCTGCAGAGCGCTGGTGATAACCGAGCGGCTCTACCTCGCCGATCAGGTGCCTCAGCTCACCGCGAGGTTGAGCCACGGCGTTCCTTGCCTCCACCTCCTCCGCCGCCAGCGAAGGTGGAGACTAAGGAAGTGGAGGAGAGTTCAGAAGAAGAGGAGGCTGAGGACGACACTGAGGAGGAAGTACATCCCTCTGCGTCAGCAAAATCTAAGCCTGTCCAAAGGCCACCTGAACCAGCTCAACCACCTAGGCACAGAGATCACAGCAGAGACAGACGTCGTAGAGAAGACGACCACCATAGCACGAAGGAGGAGAAGAAATCGAAGAAACGCAAACGTCACACCCGTGGCAACAGGGCAGGAAGTAAACACTCACGATTGCATCGAACTTTGGACAGGCCAGAAACTCCTGTCCACCGACGACTCTCCGCAAGTTTCCTTGACCAAGCGCCTGAACTCAAGCGCTGATGGCGACAGGAGAAGAGAGTCTTGCAGAAGGAGGATTGGCCGACGATGGCTGGGAAATGTTTGTCCCAGAGTATCATCTAGTGGATCCCGAACCCTGGTCAAATTTGATCCCCATCAAGCATCAGATCCTGGAAGTGTCATTGCCCGAGTCCAGTCTCGCAACTACACAAGAGATTTGGGCTGCTTTCCTGGTCATGAAGACGGTCATGACCCTGGATCAGGAGGTCTTTGTCAATGTTCGCAGTTTAGGATGCCCAGACAGCACCATCACCAAGGAGCTTTCATCGATGTTCAACAGAAGGAGAGGAAAGTTGCACCTATGTCGACAGTGGCCTTGTCATGTGGAAGGTTGTGCAATCCATGTTACTCATGTGAAAGTGCACGAGCTAGACGCCTTTCAGCGCGACTACATCGGGCCCTCAATGCAACGGCAGATCCAAAAATGGACCATCGAGGAGGCCGAGGAGGACGCAGAAGAAGACACCCCTGTGGTCGAGGTAGCGCATGGGAAGCGCAAGAGCTCCATGCGGGAAGACCCGAGGAAACGCCAGTCAGAGGGGCCCGAACGGGCACCAGCCGGCGCCCACGAAAAGAAAAAGACAACCCCAGGGGAAGAGAAAGAACTCTCAGAAGAGCGCAAAGCAGAATTGCGGGAGAGGCTTGCCAATGCACGAAAGAGGTTGGCTGGGGAGACATCTGGACCTGGCGCTGGCATTGTTGCCGAGCCGCCGGCCGAGCCGGAATCCCCAGGAGAGGATGTTTCGTCGTCAGGATACTCAGGCTCTGTGGTGGAGGACAACCTGATAACAGGAGCAGAGCTTGGGTCAGGAGCCCCCGGAGGGTTGAAAGACCCTGCAGAGACGAAGAGGTTGAAAGACACCAGAGAGAAAGACAAGAAGAAGAAGAAGAAAAGGAGGGCCATAGAAGATGCAGGAGATCAACGCAAGAACGCAAGAATGGCCCTCGAAGATCGCAGATCGGTGGTTACAAGAGAAGCTATTACAGGCAGCTTGCAGGATCAGTTAGCTCTTCGTGCAGCCGAGGCAGCAGAAGCCCGAGCGCTGAAGAAACGAGAAAAGAAGAGGAACAAGAAACGCCCTGGAGAGCAGCTGTTGAAGATCCTTACGGACCAGTTTGGGAAGAATCCCAAAAAGAAGAAGAAGAAGAAGAAAGACAGCGAAGGGTCCGCGAGGAAGAGAAAGAAAAGAGGAGGCGGAAGTTCCTCGAGTTCGCAGAAGGGGTCCCCGACACCGAGTGGGGGAGGAAGTTCAGACGACTCCTCGGAAGAGAGCAGCTCCTCAGCTGCCCGGAGGAAGATGGACCCTCCTCTGAAGAAGAAGTCCAAGAAACGACCGGGTTCAGTTTTACAACTACTGGTGGGCCAAGCACGAGAACAACTGGATCAGGCGGCCAAAGTGAATGTAGGCGACATGAGCCATGTGGATCCGACTGTGGGAGTGAAACTGGCATCATACTTCTCGATCATTGTGCGCCCCCAGTTAGGGCAGAGCATGGCACAGATGAGGGAGATGCACATGCTGACTCAGGCCATGGATCTTCTACGTCAAGGACACCTAGGTTTGGTAGGCGATGTCTTGGCGGCTCGGTTCATGTCGCTTCACCAGAGCGTCTTGGACGGGACATGGAGCTCGGCGAAGTACCTGGAGTTGTTACCGCTGGAGGACAACTCCGCTGCGGGGCCTTCAGTGGTGATGGAGGCACGTCGTCATGCCAAATTGGCGGCCAAGGTATCCAACCCGGATCTATGGGGTTGGCACTCTGGGCAGAAAGGCAAAGGAACAAAAGGGAAGAATTACCAATGGCAGGAAGGGGCGAGCGAGCCCAAAGGAAAAGGCAAGAAGGGGCCGAAAGGCCGAGGCAAAGGAAAGGCAAATTGGCACTCACAGCAAGGAGGAGATCACGATGGAGACGCAGGCAAGAAGCGGGAGAAGGTACCCGACAAGTGAGCACGAAGAATGACAATTGTGCGCTGGCGGAGGCCGTGCGCAGCACTTGCAGGCCAGAGAGGGTACAGAATAACTTGAGCTTAGAGCATGATGTCTTTGCGCTGGCGGATGCCGTGCGCAGCACTTGCACGTCAGGGAGAGAGCCGGGCAATTTGAAGCCTGGCTCTTTTGCACTGGCCTTGGAAGGTTGCACCACGTTTGGACAGCTAGGCTGTTTGTTGTGTTGGTGGATCATCGGAGGCTGGCAAATTCCTGATACAGAAAGTTTCACACAAGAATTCTTTGGCAGCTGGTTAAACTTGTCTGTCGCCAAGGCACAGTCCTCGCGAACAAGGTCTCGCGGGTCGACTTTTCCTATCCGTAAAGGAGATTTGCATGCCATTGAGGAGGTATTCGGATCAGAACAGTTGGCTGATGTCTGTAAAGAGAGTTTTGTATCCGTCTGGTCGAGACAGGCTTGGACCTACGTAACTTTGAGCAGTCTAAACAAATTGGTAGGTTCTTCGGCTAGTTTGCCAGCCGGCAAATGGAGCTCTGCCGAGAGACGAGTCTTTGAGAGCGTAGAGAAAGCCGTTAAGATTAGATTGAGCAAGGACGACTCAGCTTTTCAACTGTCAGAAGCAGAGTGGAAGAAAGAACTGGAGGGTCGTCATGTCGGATACAATGGGGAAGAGATCACCACTTGCCAACCACTTTCACTGGATCAAATTTTACCTAGTCTTCCCCCAGAAGAACATGGTGGTTGCATTGATTGTTTGGATTGGGTAGGCCTGCGTACAAAAGAGTTGCTTCTACACCCCGAAAAGTTGTTATTGCCGGAAGAACAGGTTACACTGCCAAGGATGCCGGGGAAAATACATATAATTGAGGGGGATAAGTCCAGTATTGCCCATGAGTTAGTCAAGCGTCGAATCTGTGAATGGATTCCCCTCTCTAAGGTCAACACTGTCAGGGGTGTTAGAGTTCTGAACGGGCTTTTTGGTGTTGCAAAACCTTCGAAAATCTCAGACGGGCGTGCTGTGTTAAGAGTTATCATGAACTTAACTGGTTCAAATGCGACTCAACGACAAATAGAAGGAGGATGTTCTGGGCTCCCCGCAATTACAAGTTGGCAAAGCATCATTTTGGAAGGTTCCGAACAGTTGAAGTTGTTCCAAAGTGATATGTGTTCTGCATTCTATCTATTTAAATTGCCAGCAGTTTGGAGACCTCACCTTGCGTTCAACATTGCTGCAGATGGGAACGACTGCGGGGGAGATCCCGGAACTACATATGTTTTGTCTTGTTCAGTGATTCCAATGGGTTGGACAAATTCAGTTAGTGTCATGCAGGAAATTTCGGAAAATCTTTTGAGACAGGGCACTTTAAAACCTCAAAATCAAGTTGTTCGTGGCCAAGCACTTCCGCCATGGTTTACCACTTTGTTAAGTCATGCTGCTCGAGGGGATAAAGCCTGGTGGCATATATATCTTGACAATTTTTGCGCTGGCGAACGAACTTGGCCTGGAGATCCAAGTACTTGGGGGGAAATGTGCCACCAAGCCGCGGAGAAATGTTGGAGAGAAGCGGGAGTGATTTCATCTGAAAAGAAAAGGGTTTCTGCGAGTCGCATTATAACTGAACTTGGCGCTGAAGTAGATGGCACAAATGGGACTTTGGGAGTAACTACGCTGAAGCTTCACCAACTTTGTCTTAGTACTTTATGGCTGATAACCCAGAGGAAATTGTCTCGGAAGTTTACGCAAATACTTGCAGGCCGCTGGGTCTTGGCCCTACAATTTAGAAGACCTGGCATGAGCTTTCTACAACAGACCTGGAAATTTGTTGGTGGAAGTGCACAACCCACTGCCAAACTGATCAAGCAAGTTAGGAGCGAGCTCTTCAGTTTGCTGTGTAGCTGTCCTCTTTTTCAATGCAACTTGAGTGCGAAGATTTCTGACAAGATCGTGGCAACCGATGCTTCAGAGACTGGTGGAGCCGTGGGGGCAGCAGAGCAACTAACTTGGGAAGGAATGGATTTTGCAACAGCGGAGCAAAACGAGATGGCGAATGAGAAGACCGTAGCACCTATACTCATACTGTCACTATTCAATGGGATAGGAGGCTGTTTTAGATGTTATGACATGGCTACTATAACTCCTTTAGGAAGGATAGCAGTGGAGCTGGATGACGGAGCCAACAGAATAACATCCAGGCGTTGGCCTGGGACCTTGATTGTCAAGGACGTCAAACTCATTGATGATACAATGGTGCGACAATGGAGCCTACAATATTTGCGGGTAAAGGAAGTTCATTTATGGGGAGGTTTCCCTTGTGTCGACTTAAGTCGAGTTAAACACAACAGGGAGAATTTGTTGGGGCCACAAAGTTCCTTGTTTTGGGAAATTCCCAGGGTGCGCAAACTTTTGGAAAAGCATTTTGGAGTGCATGTAGAAATAAAAACAGTGGTTGAAAATGTTGCCTCAATGGATAGATCGGCTACAGAAGAAATTTCAGCAGCCTTGGGCACAATACCTTATCGTTTGGATTGCATGAATGCGGTACCAATGAGGAGACCGCGCTACTGTTGGACATCGGAGCAGTTGGAAAACCTTATGCCTGGCGTCACTATTAGTGCAGGACAAAGTATACTGGCGTGAGGTTGAAGCACACGCACCTTACCCTGAGCAAGAAGATTGGGTGGAAAATGGTTTTGTTTGGAAGGGAGGTTTAAACGGAGAAGTTCTCCCAACATGCATGAAATCTATTCCTCGAACTGTTCCACCCCCTAAACCGGCAGGGCTGGAGAAAACATCGCCTCAAGCGCGACAAAGATGGATAGATGATTCGTACAGATATCCCCCATATCAATACCAAGATCGTTTCATTTTCACCAGTGCTGATTCTTGGAGATTAGTGAACGCAAATGAGAAAGAACTATTGCTTGGTTATGGACACCGTCATACTGCTTTGGCATGGGCAACATCACGCATCAAACAAAACCCAGCGGGATATAGTGATGCCAGAAACAGCTACCTGGGTGACTCATTTTCAATTTATTCCTTCATCATTTTAGCTGTTGCTTGTTGTCGCAAATACCTTCCAGTGATACCATACAGTCTATTGGTACGCCGCTTGGGTCTTGCTCCGGGGTATCGGTCGTCGTTTAGAAGTTTTGCATCAATTGGACATGCACTGAAGTATGGCTCAACTAAGATTTCTCCACAAGTGCTTTCTTCAGGGTGTAATGAGATCAATCGACTCCTTTTACGCAGAACAAATCATACAGGCTCTGACATCAGGATAGTATCCGGAGAGATCATGAACAGCAAGACATTTCCAAGACAGTCTATTTGTTCCCAGTGGTGGAAGTGGAAAGAAGCATTTAGACGACGGTGGCAAAAACGTAACCACATCAACGTACTTGAACTGGAAGCACTGTTACTGGGGATAAAATATCAGATACATCAATATAAGGCAACCGACATGAGGATCTTTCAGATTTGTGACTCATATGTTTCAATCAGTGTGGTTAGCAAGGGAAGATCAAGCAGTTGGCGCTTACAGAGAGTATTAAACCATATTTCGGCGTTGTTACTGGCACATGGATTACAATTGGTTCTCGCACATGTGGAATCAAGTGACAACCCTACTGACAAAGGTTCCAGAATGTGATGGTGGTGCGTTTAGTTCCTGGTAGATTTTCAAAAGCTCAACGGGCAAAGCAAAGATCAAAGATTATCTTAGATGATGCCGCGCTGTCTTTTAAGACCCAGCAGCGGTATTACAATGCCTTGAGGTTAGTGCTGCCTTATTTTGAAAGTGCGAAAAACATACACCAGCTGGATGACAAAGTGTGCAATTGGGTTCGCTCCATGTGGCGAAAAGGCGAATCACTGGTTTATGTGGCAGATGGCTTATGTGCCATGCACTTTTATGAGCCTTGGACCAAGCACAAGGTTCCAAGGGCATGGAAACTATACAGCGTCTGGAGACGTATTGAAATGCCCTCAAGGGCTCCCCCTTTGACTCTGCACTTAGTAAGAGCAATGAGTGGATACGAGCTGGATCATGGAAATCATGAAATGTCGACCATTTTGGTTTTGGCCTTTCATTGTTTACTGAGAACAGGTGAGTCATTACAACTCACCACTTCAGACTTTGCGCTGGGAAATAAAACTGCCATATGTGCTTTAAAGCACACAAAATCGGGAAAAAGAAATGCCGCCAACGAAGCTATCAGCATTACTGATCCTATTGTTTTGGAGTCAATTCGATCGCTTGTTATGTTACGCAGACAACAGAATGCTCTGGGGTGCCCACTTTGGACAGGTTCAAACACCAGTTTTCGCAAAAGATTCAAGCAGCTGTGCGATATTTTTGATCTCTCATCACATGGTTTCAGACCTTATTCATTAAGAAGAGGAGGAGCAACGCATTTGTTTCAGACCACCAATAGCATGGAAGTGGCATTGTTGCGTGGACGCTGGGAATCTTCCCGTGTGGCCAAAATATATATATCCGATGGATTATCCTACCTCCCATCGATCCGACTCTCTTCAAAGACATCTTCTTTGTTCCAGAAATATTTCTACATTTCACCTCAAATTGGTTAAACCAATTCAAGCACACTACGTTTGGGTGCGTGGATAGAAGTCGCTGAAAAACCGTTCGTGCTGACTGAATCCTCTCTACCGTGAGAATTTTAATCTCTTCCATGAGATTTGAGCAAGAGGAGAATCTGTTTTAAAACAATTTGTTTCCTCTACCATGAGGCCTTTAATCACATACGAGAGTGAAGCTCTCGTTTCAATGGGCTG
>Ga0126342_10019593_pt1 | contig 11469 bp, 11 predicted proteins | sample Cyp1metagenome_FD_92528 | JGI IMG/M metagenome (GOLD analysis project Ga0126342, IMG submission 92528) | Coral microbial communities from Lord Howe Island, Old Settlement Bay, Australia - Cyphastrea 1 metagenome | ecosystem: Host-associated > Invertebrates > Cnidaria > Coral ... | reverse complement strand
GCTTGGCACGCTGGAGTGAGACTTGAGGCCAAAGATTTGACTCCAGCTTGCTATGCCACTATGATTAGGAAAGCCTTCAACATCATCACCAAGAAATTCCCTGACACTCCTGCCATGCCTGGCAAAGTTTCCGAGAAATGCAAAAGTGATGGGAAAGTCCATACTTCAGGCTACATAAAGGGCGGGAAGATTGCCATGCCTTTCCCTGCCAATCGCATGCTTGGGGTTGCTTTTGTGGGTCGAAACCATGTCCTGTCTAGCTGGAAGTTTCTTTTTAATTCAATCAGCTGATCACTCTGCTTTTCTCTTCTCTTGATGACTCTGATGCGAGTCTCGTTTCTTTGATGCCCGTGGTCTGCGTGACCGCGTGCTGCGAGTGAGAACGCCTCCCGCCTTGTGTGAACAACTGACTTTCATATTTTTCAGAGGGGTAGGTATACCACCAACCAGGTAATGTAGGTTGACAATGATTCAAGATGATTCAAGTATATTTAAGCATCAAAAAGACATGTGCCGGGACAACACTGGGGATTTCACCAGCGTTGCGCTTCGGGCGCTTCGTACATCGCTGGGCATTCGTGACCCAACATGGGGATCCATCGTGATACAACCAGCAATGGAGAAAACATGGTCTTCGTCTTCATCGATTTTACTGTGTGGGAATTCAATGGTTATATAATGCTTATATGACGGTTAATCATTGGCTTAATATGACTAGTGATCAATGGGTGATATGATATTATGACTATCTGGTTGGTGGTTTGGAACATGGTTTTTATTTTCCATTTCATATTTGGGATGTCATTCTTCCCATTGACGAACTCCATCATTTTTCAAGATGCTTATTGCACCACCAGACTTATGGGAAAAACATGTGGTTTTAGCCAATCAAGACGTTGCTAAGAAAGGTACAAAGCAACCACAATTGTAGATTTAGTAGGGTCATGAAAAAATAACTTACAAGGACTGAAGCACGAAGTTGGACACTGTACAAATTCATCAAACTGTGGACATGACCCAACCCAAACAGCTTGGACTTGTGCTGGGGGGCGGTTTGAGAAACTCAAAGTCCTAAGGACCTTGAAGTGCTCGTGCCATGGTTGCGTGATGCTGGATGTCCTTTACCAGGCTGGGGCAGAAAATTTATCTTGGGGAACACACAAGGAATGGCTTTGAAAATTAAATAACTGGTTGGTGGTTTGGAACATGAATTTTATGACTTTCTATTCAGTTGGGAATGTCATCATCCCAACTGACGAACTCATATTTTCAGAGGGGTCGGTATACCACCAACCAGACAATATTCTGATATACCCTCCACGTTGTGGTTTAAAAGGGCTAAGTTAGGTTCTGATCCACCAAATTTGAGGCGTTCCACCTTTTTTTTGTGAACCATACCATAAATGCAGGGAAATCAAAGCCTTCACAGAAGTGAGCAGTGCTGCAGGCCCAGCTGCGCAAAAGCTGGCAACGCAACTGGCCGAGGATTTTGGTCTCTTAGGCCTGAGCCAAGAGATGTTTTTCGTTGGATGTTTTAGGACGGGGGGGGTGGCTCGAACATCAGTTTGGGGAAATATTGGGTGGGATATTGTTAGGTCTTTATTGGATTTTATTGGGATAATAATGGGAAGCACCCACTTAGAACCTCCCGTAAAGAAGAATAGGCCCCATGCCGCCCTATGAAATATAGTGGCAAACACGTGATAACACTCCAAACATTCGGTGCTTATGGATGAAATAATGAATTCTCCAGCTGGCTTTTTGAACCACCACCGACGATGACTGAACTTGCAAGTCGTTGTTTGACACAAGTCAATTCTTGCAAACTGAAATGGAAGGCTGCAGATTGTGTTCCAAGCTTGCAAGGATGATTGAATATTGGATACGGCCATGTTGTGTTTTTTTTTGTTCTCGATTTACCCTCTGACGATCAAGCACGGCCATGCAAAATGACCATGTTTGGCAAATCATCTACACAGGGGTCATTTGCCATGGCTATAGTATGTTAAATTACCAGAGGCCTACAATGGGTACAACATGTGATGTTGGACCCGCCCAATTTTTCAACTGGTTGGTCAGCCCAGTGGCAGGTCAAAGCATTACAGCTCACCCACAGAAGAGGCTGTGGGATGTGACTTGGGACTTGGGATTTTGATGGATTTGGATTATTTTGGATTAATCTGTGCTTGATATGAGTGAAAATCATGTTTCGAACAGGCCTCAGCAGCTTCTGAGTGTATGAAAACAAGCAAACAAACGACTGAAAACTTCTAAGATTCAGGCAGACACTCTTTGGTCAGGCCGCGGCCTTGGCGCTTGACTGCTCCTGCTGGTGTTTGGCCGCTGGTCACTGCGCTGCAAGCCATTGGCAGCCGGATTCCGCGCAGTAACAGCTGGCAGGCCCGATGGGATGCACATCTGCAGTTGGAAGGACCTTACCGTGACGTCACTGAAACATGAAGGTTGTTGGTAGGGGTATATTGTATATTATTCATATAACATCATATAACTATGCCAAAATGGACAAACTGTTCGAGTTAGTTTATATATGATTGTTGTATATTGTTGTAACTTTGCACCACTGAACGTAAGGATTTCACGAACAAACGTTGTGAGTTTACAGGAAAATATATACCCTTGGGCGAACCCTCAGTATGAAACATGATGAAACCATCCGCAGTTTAGGGAAACAACTACCAAATTTGGGAAGATTTGACTATCCCTTGCTGCCAAGTGGCAAGGTTCCCCTACTTCAACAGACCATGAAACTGGCCACATCTGGTGTTTTCAAAGCTATATATGGAAAATCCAAGGGTCCACATGTGCTTCTCTTTTGGCGGTTGTTTTCAATTGTAAACATCAAAGTTTCATTGCTTGTAAGTTTTCAAACCCTTTTTTTTTGGTACAGTTATGTACAGGAAATGTCCGGAGAACTTCCCGGGCTTTCCAAAGACTAGGGCCCTGTTTGCTCAGCTCATGGCAACATCAGGACCTGGTTCGAAAGGACGGATGTCTATATAGTTGGTTGATGATGGGGGTACCCCCACATGGTTTCCTAAGTCATGGGGGTACCCCCAAATCATCCATTTTTATAGGATTTTCATGGAAGTGATGATGGTGATGATGATGGTGATGATGATGATGGTGATGATGATGGTGATGATCTTGATCACGACATTGAAAATCATATTGCTCTTGTTGTTGATATATGGATGTTGATGTTGATGGTGGTGGTCATGATGACAAGCAAAGACTGTCTTGCCATGACTGTGATCAAATGGGTATGGCTCAAACTGATTCATACAGCCACACTGTTGTGTGGGTCCAATGGTATTTTGGTCGCCAAACCCAGAACAAAAGTAATGCCATATTTGTCCATTTTAGGTATTGATCCCCATTTCAAGCACCAAATTACATACTCCATGTCCATATATTTACACATATGCTTTACACTTCTCTTTATGAACATGTAATTTGGCATAGTATATATATACATAATGTTTTCAGCATCTTATTTGCATTATTTGAAATCCTCTGACATGCAATACATAATGATATAAGGATAGTAAACAAAACAATATCTACATGTGTCTAAATGTATCTGAATAGACATTAAAAAAAACACATCATACATCTAGATATATGAATATCCATGTATATCCGCAAACATCTGCATATATCTGCATGCATCTACTGTAATATATATATATATATATAAATAACAAGTATATAAGTATATCCATATCCATTGACAAACTTATCTTATACTTATATTGTATGAATGTACTGTTATGACTCATCTGTCGGTTACATATACAGTATATATATATATACATATAATTATATATACATATATATATATACATCATATGTACTTAGTATATAGTCTATATACATATGACTAATCCTGCCAGGCGAAGTTGCAGGAGACTGCCAAGCGTCGCCTGGCCAAACGCCGACCGGCGCAGCAGCCGGTTCCGCCGGTTCCGCCTGCGGCCACGGCGGCCACGGTGACGTGGCTGGCGCCGTTGGAAAAGAAGAGCCTGGGAGCCCAGGAACTGCTGGCAATAATAGAAGCCGACTACTACTTATAGTTTACGAAAGAACTATAACTACCCAATATCAGAATGGTTTTTTAATGGTGTTTATGATGTTTTTTTTGGTAGGTGATTTAAATTGTCAGAATGGCAGCTTTTTCATAGGGGAAATTATCATGATTTATTATTGGGTGATGACACATGCAATGTGACCATCAGTTGGGTGTTTCTTTTTTACGGTGCATAACCCCAAATGGCAATTCTAATGGGGAAAATGATCATGCAATCAATATCCATCAATATCTGATGGATTTACCATCTGGTTATTGAACATAGCCATGGAAAATCCCCATTTTTAATAGGTAAACCATCTATAAATGGGCCATCTATACCATGGCTATGTTAAATAACCAGATGGTAGGGGATTATACGGTTTATACGCACTATTTCTTAGCTCTTTCACAATTCGTGGTGCCTTTCTGCGACCATCCCCAGGTCATCCCCAGGTCACCCCAACTGCCATGCATTTTTCGCCGATCGCGCAAGCGATGTTTGTTACATCCCATACTCTTTGGTTCCCTGGTTAGTTGAATCAATCTTTACTATATCCTCATATATCCTTATTATACCATATTATATCCTTACTTTATTACTCGTGCCAAACTCAGATTGGGGACCAATGTCCTGTGGTCCAAGGTCCAGAAGCTACAGTGCCTTGGGTTCAGACATAGTGACGATTTTTGAGCGGGACCAGATACATTCAGATACCTTCACTACGGGAGATTGTACTATCCTTCAACAAACAGTCACAATATGTTATTTGTATTTATTTGTTATATATATATATATATTTGTTTTTAAATATACACTATCTACCATACTGATTTATACTGTATGTTCATATAAATATATGTGTGTATTCTGATGCAATACATTGTGTTACATAGTGCATTCTCGATAGTAACATTATAGATGGTAAATAGTTAACATATGATGCAATAGATATCAATAGATAGTATAGCATATTAGTATATATATATAATCTATACTCATTATATTTGTATGTGTGACAGTGTGACATACAGTATGTATACTCATGATACTCTTGTATATATCATGCATGAGGCTATCCAAGAGCCAGGTCAAGCGGAAGAGAGACGAAAAGCCCAGGCGGAAATCCCGAGAGAAGGAAATCCGAAATCGGAAAAGGATGGAAAAAATGAGGGAATTCCAATTCAAGCCAACCAAAACCCGTGTTTTGGTGTGATTTTTGTTGGTTTACTTTTTTAAAAATCTATATGTTAGAAATTCGCTGATTTTTCTTCATGTCCATTCGCTATGATCACTTGATGCCAATCCCCCATATGCTCGCTGTAGGTCCACCGCGCCCCGGGTGCAAGTTCCGCAAGCGCCTCAAGCTGCGCCTGCCAAGCGCAAATGGCAGCTAAAGGATGAGTGAGGTAGCCGCTGTGTAGTGAAGATGGTGCATGACATATGGACTTAATACGGATTTAATTCATGACATAATGGTATTTGATATTATTTGATGGAATTCAATATGGATTCATACTGCACGGTATGATTGGGATGCTTTCATTTTTTAACAGTTAACTCCATTGGTTGGCATCAAACGATGAGAAATATGGAGTTCATGGGTGGCTATTAACCACCAAAGAAACAGGGCGATATTGGTTTCACCACAGAGTTTGAATTTGTACAATTTTATTATCCATCATGTTTTGTTATGTTTCATCATTGTATATATAAGAAGTATACACTCATCAGCTATTAATGGAAATATAACTATGGAACTATATCGAAACATATGTGTACATGTAAATACATATTCATTCAACATGGGAGTTTCCTACGTCATTGGGGGTCGAAACATAATCCAAGTGTTTTTTTTTGTATGGGGGGGGACCATGCAAAATGAACGGTTTCCGGTGCTATTTCAGGAACCACCCGCGTGTTCCAGTAGAAAGTTAAGTAGACTTCGACTTTTTTGTGGGGACGGAGTGGGTGGAGGTTGTGGCAATCTCAGATTTACCCAATGTTGTCCTTTCATTTATTTCTGTTTTAAAATCTGTCAGAGTTTCAAGCTGCCTCCCTGTTCTTAGCATGGAAACCCATTGAAGGAATGGTTACTTATTGGGATTGACTCTAAAACTCTAGCGCAGAAGGAATCACAGAATCACCTGTTCCAAAGTGCACAAGTGTTGATCTGCAGAGTCGTTAAATATCAAGCTGCATACTTCTACGGTTTGCATTGACGCCAACGCGTGCTATTTGTATAGTTCAGTGGGACGGCAAAGCCGCAAGACGCTGTGGACACATCGACGCTCAGGCGGTACAAATGGGAGCTGTCGGTAGCTGATTGTTGGACGTCGGTGATAAGTCTTTTCTCTCTTTTTTGTTCCAACATTCCAACATTGGATGATTGGCCCCAATATGACACGCGCTCAGGTGTGTTTGCTTCTTTGCCTTCCGACAGGTTTCTGAAGAGTAGCTAGACCGTGTTTTGGTTGGTTCATGGATGTTCATGGGTTGATTCTTGCCATGGTAGATACATCTAACTGTATTCTACTGTGTGTTGAATTTGACGATGCAACCAGGTTGACCTGGCTTGCTTGTAACCCTTTGCTTTCTTCAGGTAATTTATCTACAGATGGATGGTTTCCTTTCTTTTCCGTGTTTACTTGGCAGAGATTGGACCAATTTTGGTGGATTCGGGGATACTTTACCAAATGTTGATCTATGCCAATCTATGCTCATGTTGATTCATGTGTAAGCGGCAATCATACATATTGTGCGTTTGTTGCCAGTAGGATGTGCAATTATTGCAGCTGATTATTGCAGCTGATTAGGGCTCAAGTATGCTGTCCCCAAGAAGTTGAAAAGCCCAAATAACAACACCCACTCCCTACCGTTTGCAGAGGAGCAACAACAAATCAATATCATTATATAATCATTTGCCATCCAAACAGTGCGAGACGCGTTTTTTTTCCGCAGAAACTGTCAACATTTTCGAGATTCCAAATCGACGGTCGAACAACGACCCGACTTGGAGCCACCATCCAAATCGTTTTTTGACCATACCATTGTGAGCTCAACCAGGCCCATTTCACATATCGACTCCTTAGATCTCCGATGCAGAATGACCGACAGTGAAACCAAGTGGAAAGCTCAGTTTCTGGGCAGCGGAAGGCAAAAATGGTCCTGGTAAACAAAAGCCAGTGTTGCTGTTGTCAAACTTGCTTTGGTTAAGCCTCAATATGCCTCAATGTACCAACGATGAACCTGTCATATGTTTGCTCAGATGATACATGATGATACAGTATTGATTTGTCATGTTTGTGTGGATATTCTTTTCTTGGTTGGTTGTTGTTTTTTTTGCTTGAAACGGTAGGTCATTGACATTGACATGTTCAAACCACATCCCTTTTGCTGTGTCAATGTAACTTACGTTCAACATTTTCAACCATGAAATTTCAATGATGTTGATGATATAACAATGGAAACCGTGTTTAAAAAAAAACATTTCAATTATAATGGATGAAAAACAAGCATATCAATGGTATCTGATCATGGTATGGTTGGATAATCATCACAATATCAAAAATCAGCATGTTTCACCCATGGAATCCCCAAATATGTTGATTATATCATCCGCGGAAACACTTTAGAAATAAAAATAACCCATGGAAGTTGAATTATATATTATATATATAATTATATAACATGGGAAATGGACTATATATATACAGATAGCATGGAAATGGAATTATGTATATATATACACACTGGTTAATGTTTTTTTCAACATGCGTCACTCGTCACCCATGTTTTCATGGGATGTCGGATCTGATCCCCACGCTCCAGGACGAAGGCCTCCAAGGCGCCTGATGAGGTGGGCTGGGGAAGTTGAAAACGGGTGCACCTGTTCATGAGAAAATATCATATAACATACAATAGATACAAAACTTATACAGCATAATCAGCATAATACATGATTCTACATGAACAATCATGCACACGCCTCTCTCTCTATATATATATACATATATATATACATAGATAGACATATGATTCCATATACATATCTAAGGATTTATTGTTAGAAATTATGCGCATATGTCACATTGATATGGATAGAATTGAATTGAGTGTTTGAGCGTATCCTTTTCTACAGTACATATATACGTATGCATATACATACATACATACATACATACATACATACATACATATGTACATATGTACATACGTACATACGTACATACGTACATACGTACATACGTACATACGTACATACGTACATACGTACATACGTACATACGTACATACGTACATACGTACATACGTACATACATACGTATTATGTACATACGTACATACGTACATACGTACATACGTACATACGTACATACGTACATACATTTATGATCATCTATGTATATATATATATATATCTATGCATTTGCATCTATACATATGGGCTGATTATTCCAACATCTTATGTTGCGAAACCAACTGCATAGATAGTTTGCCCATGTTTTTTTCTTATGACTTCAGACTTCACCTGATATCACACTAGCTATAGATTGCAAACCTGGCTACTCACTACTTTTGGCCTGGCATGAAATACGTTCATTACGAAGAATCGCCTAACTTCTTTTTTGCATCACACATAAGTTGTGTGTGTGCTATTGTTTTGTTTTTTCTTGTGTTACATAGATGGCCGCCATGTGTTGCGGGTGATTTGAGGTGTGCTCCTCGCGTCAGGCCGAAGCACGAAAGTCAGAGGAAGAGCCACAGGAGCCATTTGAGAATCAAACGTGGCAGTTGAAAATCCCTTTTTATATATATATATAATTATATATATATCAATATGTATATATATATGATTATATATATATATGTAAAAGTGCTGGTGTCAGTGGGAAATCATCCATACATGGATTATGTTCCATTGCTATGTTTGATTACTGGAGGGTAAGCCTGGTAAATCACAAAATATACGTGAATGGTGTTGAAAACCTCTGTTTATTGATGAGTATAGGGGGTTTTATACTATCCCATATAATGGGGACTGTCACAATCCTATCTCCCAATTTCATACCCTCTGGCAATCAAAACATGGATTGATGGACTGATGGAAGATTCGAGGCTTAGTTTGATGATTTTCCCATTTGAATGAATTGTAAAAGGAATTTCTCAGCTAGCCATGTCTGACAGAGGGTAACAATTATGGGAATGAATGATGTTGGAGATTGGAGGATTTCTTTTGGCTATGACATTGAATACATACATGTGTGAGTAAACGCATATCATAACCACACTGGGTTACCGGGTAATATTATCCAGGAGATTTCCCCCATCCATGAAGGGGGGGTGGTCCAGCATTTATTTTGATGTTTTCTCACCACATTAACCAGGTAATCCAAAGGTTATATATAATTCAAATGACAAAACTGTGTGGCGCGAATCTGTATTTTGAGATAATTTGCAGCATTGAAATTTGTACGCGCCTCGGTGTGGATGCATCATGGCCTGTTCAGGATCAAACATTCAATTCATAGATCCCTGATTTCGATTCATTTCGCGAGAATGCTCCCTGATTGCCGCCATTGGGTATTCCGAACATTTCCTAAAGATCAAACATCAACTAGAAATCTCACTGCTCTGCTCATGATTTCGAATCAGATCTTGACATGGGAGGTGGTGATTTGCCAGGAGGCAGCACCAGTGGCAGCTCAGAAGTCTTTGAAAGAGCCGCTGAGCTGCGATACTTCAGTTTTTGGGACCCCGCATTGAATGGATCTGCTGTGAAAACGAGTTTGTTGCGGGATTCAAAAGGGATCATTCATCTCAAGTGCGAGGAATGTAGAGGACAAGGACATTTCGAAAACCACTGGCACACAATTGGATACAAATTCAATGCATAAAGATGTCTTCTATCGTTAGCAAACATGAAATGTGTGGTCTAAGCCGTGTTTATTTTCCTCCCCTGTGGTGCTTCATTGATGGTTTCCAACCTAGCCTCGGGAGGTGGATGATTTCAACCTGGTAATGTAAAGATCCCCATTTCTGCATCTATTCATAGATGATATCCATGGAACACTGGGATTTCCCATGCTGGCACCTCAGGTACTTCAGCTGGCGGCCAGTACCATGGTCTGCCGGGCAGTGTGTTAATGATGTACCCCAGGGTTGGTCGAATCATTTCCCTCTGAAAATTGCAATTTGCGGGGATACTGTACCCAAGTAGACTTCCTACAAGATTTCAATTTCGATACTTTTACGAGTTTCTGATTTTTCCATTTGAGTCTTTTTTGGTCAATTCGAAGGACCTTTTTTGGGGCTCACTGCCCCAGGAACATGCAGATCATGCAGATTCTGACCCATCCCGTTGTGGCAATCAGTGGATAGCAGTGGCAGGAAATCTACACGTTGGGAGATCACCTTGCAGGAAAGTCCTATTCAGGTGAAGGTTGGTGAAGGTTTGTTTCTTTGCTCGTTCCTTGTCTCATCACTTCAGACCTGGTCACATACTGTTATGTCCTCTCAGGGAACTTGTGGGAGATCTAGCAGCTAAGCACACTTCCCATTACACGCCACTTTCCACAGCGAGACAACAGCGCTTGAAGCATTCAGTATACTGTGTGTGTGTATTTTTGCTGGAAGCAGTGCAACAGCCTGCTTGATGCCAGGTGGGTCTGCTTTTTCCTTGGAATTTTCCTTTTGACCAAATTCCAAGTAGTCCCTGGGCGCAAATGAGAGGGTGTGGAGGTGTGGTGGCTCCTAGAAGTGACTTGAGGACCAGTGGTTTCGGATTGTCTTTTTACCCTTGGATGGATTTGGCTGGGTAGCTAGGCTGCGATTGAAGCCATGTCAGCAAATGCCAAGTGAATCTGCCGAAGTGATGCTCCAGTGAACATCCTTTTTCTGGCTAGGCAAACCCAACTGAAGTTGCGCCACTTGAAATTAGCCGCAGAGCCTCAAGACACAAAAAGACTCGCGGACACTTCACCAGAAGATGTCGGGCGGCTATGCGAATCTCTCGACTCGTGGACACAGCAGTTGGTTTCTCACCAGAACCAACAAGGAGCACGCAGCAACTATGGAGCATCCCTTCATGAGGACTGCTTGGTCATGCCATATTTCTTCATCCATTGTTTTGTTCATCCATTGTTTTGTCCATTGACATGGCACAAGCGGGTCAACCTTGGATGCATCTATATATATAAATATATATATTGACGGACTGAAACTTAGAATGCGCACTTGGAAGCGGCACTCCACACGAGCAAAACTGAAAAATTGCATTTTACCAGCATTTCGGAACTTAGAATGCGTCCCCCCACCTAGGATGAAGCTATTCGGCAATCAACAGTTAGAATGCCTCCAAGGACATATGTTTTTTCCAGGC
>Ga0126342_10019592_pt1 | contig 11471 bp, 13 predicted proteins | sample Cyp1metagenome_FD_92528 | JGI IMG/M metagenome (GOLD analysis project Ga0126342, IMG submission 92528) | Coral microbial communities from Lord Howe Island, Old Settlement Bay, Australia - Cyphastrea 1 metagenome | ecosystem: Host-associated > Invertebrates > Cnidaria > Coral ... | reverse complement strand
GTTTCTGGGTGAAGAGTCTGTGCGTGAAAAGTATATGGGTGAAACGTATGTGCAAGAAGAGTTTCTGGGTGAAGAGTCTGTGCGTGAAAAGTATATGGGTGAAAAGTATGTGCAAGAAGAGTTTCTGGGTGAAGAGTCTCTGGGTGAAGAGTCTCTGGGTGAAAAGTACCAACTCTTAAACCTCAAAAAAAACCCAGAAACCAAAAACAGGTTGAGCCGGATCCAGAAATTTGAACATATTTTGAGAATTCCTGGAGCCATTTGTTTGCAGTAGGTTTTTTTGTTTAATGACATTTGATTCGTGTTATTTAAGTTGATCATAAACCAGTCATGATTTAGACAAATGATCAATTTATATAAATTTCAAACAGGCAGGAAAACTGGGTGCTCACAGGATCACTGCGGGACGCGAGTCCCAAAAATGATTTTCACACTTTGGCGCCTTGGGCATGGACATGCTTTGGACAGCTTTGGAAGATTTTGAAGGCTTTCAAATTGGCGCTGCATGGTTCCCGTTAGCCATTTTAAAACCAATTCTCTCGATTTCTATGCTCCGTCGTGGTTTGTAGCCATGATCGGAGTGGAAGTGCCTGATGGCCAACTGAATGGTTCCTTGGATGAATCAAGCTGCCAATATTCGAAGAATATCTTTAGCTTCACCCAAGAAGGTTGCCCCGTAAAATTGTAAACTTGAGTTTGGCATCAGCACATATCCGCAACAGAAACCCACGACAGCGGCATTGAACCCGCGTAGCACAAGCACCTTGAACAGTGCCTGCACAGCGACACCTTGCATAGTACCTTGGGCAGACCCTTAGCAAAGTTTCGAATCAAACGCTCAAACGTTTGGAAGTCAGAACCCGCTGCACCGCTTTCAGCTAGTTGGGATAAAGTAACCGCACGTGAGAAATCGTGTATAGAACTGCATAGACATGCCATGATATGCCCAACACAACTAAGGCGGTATACATCGGTATACTGTAGTCACTGTAGTAAGCATTGCGCCTTTGTGTTCAAAGGCGCGGGTTTGTTATTCCAGGTTCTACGGACATCCAGCTCTCCAGCCCTGTGAATGGCGCCTCAGGCAGCGGGAAGAGAGAATTTGTCACCCAATCCTCCATGTCATCCATGTCTGCGTCCGCAAAGCAAGTGCAAGCACATGCCATGGCAGAGATTGGAAGTGATTGAAGTGACACCAATGACAAATAATGACAATCACTAGATATCACTAGGCCACTATGCTTTTGAATGCTCTTCGTATTGAGATGGGCCTGGGATGTTTGTTCTCCTGCAGGCTATGAGTCTGAAGCACCTCGTGGTCTATTCGGTCTTTGGTCCTCCCTGCCACTTGGGGTCACAAGGACTCACCGCAAGCAGAGCAACGAAGACTTCAGACTAAAACGACCGCAGTGATTGCTCGACTTGTCACTCATTTTTGGGCTAGCCACGTTTATAGCTGGGCTGACGGCTGACAAATTACAGTTGCACTACGTATGTTACACTGTGTTACACGTTACACTACATTCACCCGTTGCCAGCGCCCAATGCAAGTGTCCGATCCATCGGAAGCTGAGGTTTGGTTGTAGCTCCAGTTGTCCACGGGGCAAGGCTTGTGCCAAGGAAGTGCAGAACTTGCCGGTACAGCCCGACAGATGTCCTTTCGGACACGGCTCGGTTGGAGCTGCACCATATCCCAACTATGTGCAGCCCTCGGATTTGGTCATTGCTTTAAACATAGCAAGTCCGCAAGGTGAAGTTTCAGCTCGCTGATACTGGAAACATTTGGTCGTAACCAGTTGTTCGATGAACACCAACGTACCCACCATAGGGATTGGACCCGCAGCCACATATCCAAACATTAAATGAAGTTGGAAAAAAAAACAACTTCCAAGTTACGGATCCACAAATAGCCTTCAATTACAGTGAACTTATACATTTGGCTCGCATGGTGCGTTTACATCTTGCGCTTTCCCATCCCACTTTACTGTGTATAATATATATATATATATATATATATCCCGCGTTTTTATCTTACTTATAGTCACGTACAAGTCTCAACTTACACATCTAATTTAGACATCTCAACTGACAACTCTCACTTTGAATAATTATATCACTCGCTTTACATTGTTTTTACATGAGGGGATTTGAGTCAGGGATCAGCATGACCAATCAGATTCTGTCAGTCCGGATCAGCGTCAGAGAGGTATCGGGATCAGCGTCACATGTCATGATCTACTTGGGACGTCTTGGGACGTCTTGGGACGTCTTGGAACAGTCGGGATGATCGGGATGGCTGAGATGGCTTTGGTGGGCTTGTCAAACTTGTCAGCTGATCCCTTCTGTGGCCGACATCTTCCCCTGCCACCCAGCATCACCCATAAAGATGACAACATTGTTGGAACGCACCTGAACAACCCAGCGGACAAACTTTCCCGGAATACTTGTCTGGCTGTGGAAGCTACTTCCAGTTCAAACATTTCAATGTACTTCAATAAGTCCTAGTGAGCCCCATTTCGTGGAAAGAAGCATTGCAACTTCTACCTGGCAATTTGCGGCGGATTTGCCATGTAATTACAGTACGTTGTTTGCCAAGAAACAGTTACTGTAACAAAAATGCGTTTTTTCGGGTGGCAGGTTAACAAGTTTTACAGAGACACATCTTTCACAGTGGAGAAGGTAATCGCTTCCTATGGTTGCTTCCGCGAAGTGGACACAGCTATAATTACCGCCTCGGTTTTTCTTGCATAGCGTTGCAACTTGTAACGCAACAAACATGGCGTAACAGGCGTGCAAATCTAAGTTATGCTGTGTTGGAAACAGATGCTGGAAACTGGAAAGGGACACTGAAAGCTCAAAGCGCTTTGTTGCTTTGGATTTCCACAGTTTTTTGGTGCTTACCATGTTTTTAATTCATCTCCTTGACGAGTATTTCGCAGACCACCGCCTTAATTTGCTTCCCTAATGTTCTCCAGCCTGCATTTTGATGAATTACCTGTTTTTTTTTCTGAACAAAATATCAGTTTACTTTCCGCGGGCACGTTGGGAGCGGAACCTTGTCCCAAGGGTTACCATAGCATAGTGAAAAAAAGGGGCGTGTATGAGGATGCTTTTGCGAGCCTTCGTTTTCAAGTCCTTGCAGTTGTCGAGAGCCAAAGTGCTTGTTTAAGTCAAAGCGAAATGTTGGCACGATGATGTACTATCGATCGCACCTCAATATCCAAACAACTACTTGACAGCCCTGTACAATCAGATGAATAAACACACCTGGACTTGCAGGCGGAAAAATAAACCGCTTGAGTAATCAACCTAGTTTCAGCATGCATGCTGCAGATTGCAGAATCCGAATCTGGAGAACATGTTTTTTTGGTGGCCGGCCGGCGGGTTGTTGAATGGTTCAATACCAACTTCTAAGTGTCCAACTACATAATCGGTATTATTGCCGTGATTCTGACGCTACTTCCAGACCCATCCGAAAAGACCAAAGTTACCACCCATGTAGTTGGTAGGCGGTGCGTAGACGGCCGCCTACTTTCGGGCAATTTTTTCTTGTTTCTAGGGTGGGGTGGGGTGGGGCAACAAAGTGCGTACTTTACGCACGCTACGTTGATCATGGGGTGGCTTGGGGTGGGGCGGGGAAATAACGCCACTTGCGCCGCACACTCCAGGGGCGCTACGTTGATTATGGGGTGGGGTGGGGCAACAATGTCGCTTGCATTGCGTACTCCACGGATGCTATGCTGTCACCACTTTTTTGGGGTTGGTGTGACCTAACAGATAAGAAGCATTGATATTAGTATGAGACGTAGGCCAGGTAATAAGGTGGACGCAGTTGATGCTACTTCCTCTGGCACTTACTGAAGCTGGTCTGAAAGAAGGAAGAAAAGGTGTGCTGCCAAAGTAAATGTTCCCCAAATTTGAAAACATTTCAAACATGATAGAACTTTGGTAATTCAAACAAAAATATTTGAAACAGCTTGTCGAAGGAAGTTTAGAAGTCAAACTTCCGACATATTATGGACAGATGCAGCAACAGTGGTGGGAGCAGTAAGAGAAGAGAAAGGGTCAGAAGAGAAAGAGTCAGGACTGGTTGTCCTTGCCAGTCAGACTGGTTTGCGGTTTCTTTGCACGTCGGGGGCCAGATGCCCCATGGCTCCGCATTGAAAAAGACCAGCAGTTTGTCAGACCAAATTGTTTTGCATTTCAGGTCACCGCACCGATTTGAGGTTCATGGAGCTCACGGAGGTCTGGTTTGTCCAGCCGGCTGTGTGCCCAAGATGGACATGCGCAGGGGCGCTCATTTGATGGAGACCCCCCATCAGGCACTGGTCAGGGAGCGCCCTGGACCTAACCCAATGAGATTTGGCCAGTTGGCTGACTGTAGCTTTGTGGTTGCCTGTTTGGCTTTGATTTGTGATTTAATCGGCAACAAGGGATAGAACTGAAAAATCATGAAGCGTAGGGATGCGTAGGGATTATTTCATGAGTTGGATCGTGAAACCACCCAGTACCCGACCAGCGTATGGGAGGCAGCTGAACTCGGCGAGCCATTTTTGAAACATATTCAATCCTTATCAATCCTTTACCGCAAAGGATGGGTAGGGCTTGATATTTACATCGCATAGACCACTTTAAATTGATCGCTTCCCGTTAAAGTTGATTGAATTCGTGGAACCTTTGGCGCCCCATGTGTGAGCCATTGAATCAGAACTAATCAGAGAAATGGTCAGAGATACCGGTTTAAGAAGAATCTTTAGAGCGGGGATGCTGAATGAGGATTATCAACTCCACAAATCAAGATCCAACTTGCAGCTTGGCACAGCTTTGCCTAGCCTTGCTAAGGATGATTGAATACCAAGAGTTGTATCACCGTGAGAGAGGAAATAGTGAAGCAACCAAGCAGACACGCGTCGATGAAATCCTCCAAGAAATTTGCGAGACTGGCACCTACAATTTGACTCTTGATGAGCTGGAGCACGGAGCGCGTGTCGCTTGGAGAAATGCTCCCAAATGTGCGAATCGGAAATTCTGGGAGATGCTGAACGTCATGGATTTCAGACATGTTAAAACCAACCAGGAGATGTTCCAAGCTTGCCTAGAGCTCTGTGAGAAAGCAATCATGGATGGAGCAGCCACCACCAATGTGGGCATTTTTAGAGCCCAAACTCCTGGCACCAAAGACGGCCCTCGCATTTGGAATTCTCAGCTCTATCGTTTTGCGTACCACAAAGCTTCCGGCCTGGGGGACCCAGCCGAGGAGGAATTCACTGAGATAGTGAAAAGCTGGGGCTGGAAGCCATCGGAAGAGACGAATTTCGACATTCTACCACTTGTTTGTCAAATTGATCCGCTGCAAGCTCCAGAAATGTTTGAAATCCCCAAGCACTACCAGTTCACAGTTGCCATAGAGCACCCTGAGCCCAGCCACAGTGTTATTTCAGACATGGGGTTGCGCTGGTATGGCGTTCCTATGGTGAGCAACATGGATTTCTCCATTGGCGGATTGCTTTTCACAGCTGCACCGTTCAATGGGTGGTACTCCGTGACTGAGATCATTCGAAATTACACGGATGAAGGACGGTACAATCTTTGCAAGCCCGTTGCGGAAAAGATGGGTTATGACACTTTAAGCAATGCTTCCTTGTACAAAGACCAAGTAGTTGTGGACTTGACCAAGGCAATACTCTACAGTTTCAGAAGGCAAGGTACTGCCATCGTGGACCATCACACGCTGCTTGAGCAGTTCTTCGTGTGGTATAATAAGGAAAAACAGAAACGCGGCTATGTACCAGGAAACTGGAAGTGGATCATTCCACCCATTGCTGCTCACCTCACTCCAAGCTACTTGCAGCTCAACAAGATGACCGAGTACACCTTGACGCCTGCGCTCTTCTACGCCCCTGGCGGCAGTGTGTACTACCAGGAGTACCTGGCAAAGACCAAAAATATCGATGAACCCGAAGATCAAGAGAAACAGCAGGAGTCCGAGTTCAAAACAAAAGATGAAATAGCTCAGATTACAGTAATCTATGCAACAACAGCTGGGACGTCAAAGAAGTATGCTCGACACTTGGTAGAGACTCTTTCTGGCATCTTCAAGGTGGCCCTTTTGAATGTCGATCCTTGACCGCACGAGACTGCTGGAGTCCCGGCAGGGCTTTGAGATCAATGTTCGAGGGTGTGAAAGGTAGTACCAGCATTGCTGGCATCACCTTTGCACTTTTCAAGAAACTCCGAGTTACGGAAAGTGAGCAGTAGCATCATTTCACAGCATCGCATTTCACATCTCTCAACTTCACATCTTCTCAACATCGCACTCACTTAACCTCGTATCTCTCAATCCACGCCTTCCCGACCTCAAGTTTACTCGACTTACCTCCCTCCGCACATCTTCTCAACCTTGCATCCGGTCAACCTCACACTCGCTCAACCTCAAATCCCACATTTTCGCAACCTTACATCTCTCACCTTCACATCTTCCCAACCCCACATTTACTCAACCTGAGCTTCACTTACCTTCACATTTTCTCAGCTTCCCACTAACTCAACCTCGCATCTTCTCAACCTCACGCCCTTCAATCCCAAAATATCCCACATCTTCTCAACCTCACACCTCTCAACACATCTTCTCAATGTCGCGTCTCAACTTCGCATTTTCTCAGCCTCACACTCACTCAACATCGCATTCACTTGACTGCGCATCTTCTCAGCTCACACTACATAACTCAACCCCGCGCCTTCAACCTCACATTCACTTCACCTCACATCTTGGCAAGCAGCAGAAGCTATTCCGATGGGGTTTCTTTGGTGTTTCGCAAGTTCGTGTCACCAGATCGTAGTGGAATGGCTGCATCAACATGAAATTTGAATGTTAGCATTGGCACGAAACAAAGGTCTTATTCTGACGGCAGGCGATCTCCGCGTAGCGTCTGAACGTTTTCGGGACGCAAAAGCATTGGAACTGAGGTGTGAAGGGAGAGATTGTGTGTGTTCGTGGTAGCGCCGTGCTGTGGTCTGAATCAAGGCTACATTTTGTTACAGTAAGCTCCCTTTTGTATATAATTGTGTTTGTGGTGTTTTGCAATGCAGTGTGAGCGGATCGCGGTGGAACTCTTGCATCAAGGTGAAGCAATGGTTTTCCCCGAAAGCTCCTGCGAAGGGCTTTTTCCAAAGAACTGCTGCCAAATTCAACTTTTCACTTCATCTACACTGCCAAATTTCACAAAGCCTGCTTTTAAGCATGAGGTTTGCGAATAAGGACTCGGTATAGGGATGCAAGTTTTTTCAAAGGCTGAATCCAAGTTTGAGAGATTAGATGCGCGCGATTTGAACACATATGGTTTTCAGAATTTGATGGATCAGCTTCCAAGCCAGGGCTACATGGAAGATAATTCCAAGCAACGAATGAGGGCTGCATGTGAACTTACAGATGCCGAGAAACCTCAACCATGCATCACGGTTGATCAGACAAAATTCCAGTCCGTCTATGACATAGAGTCTATGAGTCCATCAGGTGAGTACAAACCTCATCTCAGGCTCACGCCTGTTGGGCAACATTGATGTCTCCAAGGCTCAGGTGCTCGATCTGCGCACCACCAATATGATGGCACTTATGTTCCCACTTCCTGAGATCTCTCGGTTCTCTATGCCTGAACCGTTCAAAGGGAAGCAATTTAGAACGTGGGCCTTGATCCACCGCACTCCAGCAGAAGGTGCTCAAAACATTTTGCTGGAAGGATTCGTTCGCCCGGCAAACTGGTCTTACAATCCAGATTATCGCAGGTGTGACATCCCCACATTTGGAGGATACTACCTTGGCCTTGAAATTGGACGTGAAGACAGTTTCCCTGAGTGGGCTGCACGTGACTTAATGGATCGAGCCCAGAAACGGGGCAAAGGACAACAAAAGGTGCTCATTTGAGCCTTGATCACATCAGCTTCAAAGCTGGGGGTAATGAAACGGCTCAGCTGAACATCCCACATTGTGGCATCGTCACAACATCAGAGAAGTACATGGTTGCTCTACTTAATGGATCGAGTCCAGCTTCAAAGCTGGGGGTAATGAAACGGCTCAGCTGAACATCCCACATTGTGGCATCGTCCCAACGTCAGAGAAGTACACGATTGCTCGACTTAATGGATCGAGCCAAGAAACGGGGCAAAGGACAACAAAAGGTGCTCATTGGAGCCTTATATTGTGGAGCTGATAATCACATCAGCTTCAAAGCTGGGGGGAATGAAACGGCTCAGCTGAACATCCCACATTGTGGCATCGTCACAACATCAGAGAAATACAGGATTGCTCATAGCAAACATGTGGGACTCTGCTTCTTTGCATTAAAGTGGCATAAGATGATGTCACTTACCGGGGAAGACGACACCGCTCACCCTTGCCAGCAGAGACACTGCCGGGCACTATAGATGACACCACACCTGCTCATCCCTAAGGCGACTAAGGTGATGACCACTCCAATTGTCAGACCGGAAACCGGCTGATCCATTTCTAGGGAAACCTGGACAGATATAACAGCAAAAGAGACTGCTCGGCTGTCGCAATCTGATTCTTCTCTGTCTTTCATTGGTTTGTTCTTTTCTTTCTGTTCCTTTTTACTTACTTGACAATGCAAGATGATTATTCAATTGCACACTTGACTGCGGATATCTGTTGTGCACCCTTGATCTTGATGTGACTTCATTTTGGCATTGATTCATGTTTGCAGCCTTACCAGTTTTGTGATCTAGTCCCTCGCTGTTCGTGCCTACAAACATGGCTGAATCTGATCGTTCACGCTCGCCTGTGCCTGCGCGAAATCGATTTGATCCACGTGGACAACCTCAACCACTACCATTCTTCCCTCGATGGTGTGGACCTATATGAGTTCAGCTGTCCGGCACTTACAAAACATGCCAAGACCTCAGAATCGACTATCTTGGGCGGCCACTCAGTCGGGACCTTACATGATGGGACGTATGTGGACACCACCTGTCCTACCAACCAGCTGGGCATCGTTACAACAGTTTCCACCCGCTCCACTAAACGCTCCTCCACCACCTACCTTGCCATACCCACAACCTCATGAAGGTCCACCAACACAACCATGCTCACCTACAACGCCGTCGATCTCTCCATCTCAACCACGCTCGACCAACACTCCACAATCTGATCAAGCACCAAAGACGGACAACAATGAGGCCACTAGAATTTATGGCTTTGACCTCAATCCACACTGGCAAGAAGATGGTGACCACTATGACAATCAGAAGATCAATGGGCTCACCCTTCCCAGATCCATCCGTCAGTCAGCCTTCACGCAAAAACTTGACATCGAAGGATGTGATCCTCTGTCATTGCCGCTGGCTGCGCTTATGACCCAACAAGCCAACAACCATTGGCTTCGGAAGTTGGCTCATGGCCGTGAAGTCGTGAAGTATATTTGATCCCGACAGGGGACATTGCTGCGGTGGTGTTCACGACGGAACTTTGGACTCAGCTCAGAAACGGTGGCATCGACCTGGACAGGGTCTCACATCTTCGAGCCAGACAGGATGGGAAATTGTTGGACCAGACGGCAAACACCAAGTATGCTGCACAACAAATCGCAGAACGGATCCAAGGATGGCCACCGGCCAGGGCCACGGATCCCGATTCCCAAAATGAGATCAGCTCCGGAATCAACTGGCTGAAACTTCGTCAACGTACAGGAGAAGACATCAACGAAAACACGACACCTCCGCGACCAGGTCAATCCAGTTCAAGCCCCGCTGCAACTCCCATCCAACGGGCACTCATGAACAGCTCCAACACTCCTGCTCCACCGGCCTTTGAACCAGCATGCCTACTCACCCTTCCCACCACAACTAACCAATGGCTGGTTGACAATATGCCAAGTACTCTGGCTGTCCGAGCCTTTGGAAAGTGGCTCAACGTGCCGTACTGATCACCAACATTACAAAGACAGAAACATGGTGGGGCCGACAACCAGCTGAAGCCCTGGAAACTGTCCAGCGTGTAGCAGTCATGATGGGCATGCCTGTCGGCCGCATGAGCAAAAACTATGATGTCACCAATCTCCTCTGCTGATGGCCAATTGACTAGCTCCTCAGCTTCGAAGGAAGCTCAAGCACAAAGCGCTTCAATCCAACTTACAGGCTCTTCATTCGATGATTCTGGTCATCTACATTTTGACTCCCTTCACCATGGCTTCTACGCTCTCTCTTGTCAAGGCTTTCGCATCATCCAAACTCGGATGATGGTACTGTCAGTCAGTCCTTCATGGTCCTAGGCCCAATCGGAAGCTAAAAGCTCAATCTCACCCATTTGTTGGGATCTACACTCACAGCCCACAACCTTTTTTCGCAGAATTTTTTTGCAGTCCCAGTGCGTCTATCTTCGTTTCACACAATTATGAACATGCAACCCAAATTCTATATTGGGTCTGCCATGCACCACACTCTGGATCGCGAATACAGTCACTCCAGAAAGTTTTTCCAACTCACCAAAGACAAACTTGTCCAAGTCGAATTGGCTCTTCGCTCTTGGAAAGAACACGACAACCTGCATATCTGGGCTCCAATCCCAATTTTCATGGAACGAGCTGACGACCGATGCCTCGAATTGGCTTTGATTCAAGAATGGCAACCCCGCCTGAACAATCCATTTGTATGTCAGTTCTTCCATCCACGGAAAGGCATCCTCAAAAAACCTGGGATGAACACCGACGCTCAGTTTGGACTTGCCACCCTCTGGCGACGATCCGAACACAAGTTCACTCCACAGGTTGTCAAAGACATCCTGGCATCGGAACGGTTTCAACACCGATTGGAACATATTGGAACTTTGGACTATCATTCACGCCTTAGGGTCAAATGCCAAAGCACGATTTGAGCAGACCAAAATGCTCCGGTCCAATGATGGCGGCCTCACATTGTGCTATGCTTTACGCCGTCTGGCAAACAACATCCAGGATCCTTACCGCACCCTTTCCCTTCAATCCATCGATGCCTCCATCAAATGGTGGCAAGGGAAACCGGCACCACGAGCCTCAGCGCTCAGGGCCCCCTGGTCTTTGAGTCCAAACCTCCAACGCACCTTAAAACAATTTCTCCGGAAATGGCATCTACAAATTCTGGCTTACCAAGTCCCTTGTCATTTACCATCCTTCAAAATGGTGTTCATCAAACACGCAGCGGTGTTGGACCAACTTTGCAACCACGAACAGGCCATCTCTCAATGGTCCACCGGCACTACTGCCACTTGCTGCTGCCAACATTAGTCCAAATACAAATTATAGTACCTGCAGATGACATGGGAGTTGTCGGACATACCCAAAAAACGCAAACTCCCATGTCATCTGCAAAGTGGAAAAAACAGAAAAATGCATAAGTCCCGTGTCATCTGTAAAGTGCATCGGAAAAAAAAATCACATGACATGGGACCTCTGCATCCAAAAAGATGCAAAACATGTCATGTC
>Ga0126342_10019591_pt1 | contig 11471 bp, 5 predicted proteins | sample Cyp1metagenome_FD_92528 | JGI IMG/M metagenome (GOLD analysis project Ga0126342, IMG submission 92528) | Coral microbial communities from Lord Howe Island, Old Settlement Bay, Australia - Cyphastrea 1 metagenome | ecosystem: Host-associated > Invertebrates > Cnidaria > Coral ... | reverse complement strand
CTTACTCTTTCTCTTCTGATCTTCTCTCTTCTAATCTTCCTCTTCTCTCTGCCTCTGCCCTGCTCTGCTTTTCATCTGTCCATATTGTCGGAAGTTTGACTTCTAAACTTCCTTCGATAATATGGAGATGTTCCATGAACTCTTATTCTCACTTTCGTGGCTATCTTGCAAAGTCCATGTTTTATCTACTCCCGGCATCCATGGATGCATGGATAGATAGTGTCCCTGAGTCCACCCGAATTTCCCAAAAATCCTCAGATGTTCATGCTGCAGAGTCAGAAACCGCACCAAAAAAACGCTTCGATGTCTCTCCAGAATTTCGGATGGCACTGAACTGGGTCATTTTGAAGCGGAAAAACATGGAAAAACTGGTAACTGGATGATGGAAACCATGGAAACCCGGTTTTTTTCCATAGCTGCCATAGCTGCACCACTAGCGCGTTCCCATCCCATTTGGCTCGTCCTGACTTTGCTCTGCTCCCGACCCGCCCTGCCTCAGAAAGCCCGGAAGTGGCCGGGGTACATTCACCACGATAACTACCCTCTGGTAGTTTAACCATGTTTGACATAGCTATTGAAAATGGCAGATTTATAGTTGATTTACCTATTAAAGATGGTTATTTTCCATATCTATGTTAGTTTACCAGAGGGTGTAACATACTAAAACATTCCCGTACGCTTGTAGTATCACCATGTAAGGCCTGTTTTAGTAGGCATGTACGATTCTATCTTTTTTGCGGGTACTGGAGCCCAGAAAATGGCCAGAAACAATCCTCATGCTTGTCGTGTCCCTGCGCTTGATCATCACTTCCCCATGGAAATAAAAGCCATCCACGGCCACAGGAAAAAATTCTTCCACCATGTTCAGCTACCAAACCCTACCAAAATCACACACATCCAGCTTCAGCGTTCCAAACGCGCTCTTCAAAAGTCAGGAAAAATGGATCATGACCATAACATATCATAACCATTTAACCAAATTTTACGATCAACTTCTGCGCTGAAACCATTTAGATCACCACATTTTTAAAAAAACTAGGGGAATTGATTCACAACCGCTTGCTATCCCATAAACTCCCATAAACGATCTCAGTAAGAACCAGTTACCCATTCGGGTAAACGTTTACGATGTGGAAAACCAATGGTTTCCCATTCGGGAGATGATCCAAACACGGGCCCCAGCAAGTCGATGGCTGTGACCACCGCCGTCTCGTTATTCTTCTCATGCAGCAGCCTCGGAAGTTCACAAAAAACGACAGGAGAACGAGAACGACAGAGATAGGACTGGGACCAAAACGTGTTGGTAACTTAAAGAATGGTGGTTTAAGCAACGAAAATTGGGATTTAACCAACAATGATGGTGGTTTAGGCATCGAGAACTGAAATTTGACGATCAAGACAGGGGATTTGACGATGAAAAATAGGGCTTTTACCATTCGAAATAGGGATGTAGCATCAAGCCTCACAAATGGACATTGAACCTGTAGGGATATCTAAAAATAATGAAGAAATGAAATTGATTCAGCTCCAAGTGTCCTGGAGATATGGGTTATGTAGCTGCAGTTCTCAACTCAATTTTTCAGTGGACTTGCCTGGTAATTAAGAAATGGTTCAGACATGTCGCACGCTCTGGTAATTTAACATAGCTATGAAAAATTGCCCATGTATAGATTTACATATAATATATGAAAATGACTATTTTCCATAGCTATATTGAATTTATCAGAGGGTAGCTAGTAGCCACGGATCAATACTTTCTTTCAGAATTAGCTTGATCTGGGATGATGCTTGGATGGGATGAGGAGTCAACGAAGAAAAACATCATTTGGGTTCAAAATTTAAGGCCCGTTTTGACCCACGGAGCACAGGCACATTCTTAGTATCCACCGTTTAAAAATGTTGGGGGGACCTCATTTCGACAATTGCTTGGGGTCCATAGGGAGATTCCGGCAACCAGGAGCCCATGGACTTCCCGGCTTTAAGAGCCGCTTCAGCTGGTCAAGGGTCTTCGGGGCGAAATTCCTGGTGTCGAGGTCCAATTTGGGATCAAAAAAGAGGCTTGAGAACTGCAGATACTATATGATGCCATCTGTGATATTGCACATACATATAATATGCCATGTATATTTATCATTTATTTATATCTATCTATCTATCTATCTATCGATCGATCGATCGATCGATCCATCTATGTATTATTTGTTTATTTATATATATATATATATTATATATTTATTTGTTTATTTATATTACATCATATCCAATGAGTAAAGAATCACAAAGAGAACGCATCCAGACACTGACATCAGAACTCCATTTGTCCAACACTTCACCTGCATCCAGATCATCCAGTTCTCGAACTCGAGTTCATGGTTAGATGCCCCATTGTTTGGCAAAATTCCCAATGTTACTTTCTCCCATGGAAAAAAAAAAAAACAACAACCCCAAAAAATCTCTAGGCCTTGATGCAGCCTCAAGCCTCAGACCGTCACCCAGACCGTCCTCTTCACATCACGGGCGTCTGTGCCGATGAGCCTTAAGGGCGATACCATGACCATAGCTGGAGCAGAGCAGAACCAGAATGGAACCATTCACCAGTAAGATTTCCAAGATCCAGATAGATCCAATAAGTCTATCCTCTGGTAAACTGAAACTGAGCTATGGAAAATTCCCCCAGTGCAAAAACAATTACTAGAGGCTACTGAATTTGATGTTACTTTGATTTGGAAAGATTCAAGTCTGCAACTATCCATTTTTGGATGCCCAAGGTGCCGTGTGGGGGACTGGGTCCTAAGGTCCCACACGGAACTGGGTCCCAATTCACATGCCTTGCCTGGACCGGTGGGAAATCATCCGGGATGATGCTGAAATGGATGGCTTTTCCTATCCTGCGATTCGCGTTTCACTCATCTGCCAGGTTGGACTATTGGATTACAGCATTCTCGGAGACCCACGGACAGAGATCTCTCACTCCCGACCTTGGAGGTGAGTTGCTGACTTCAACCTGTCCCGCCTGCGGTTGCCCCCGCTCGTTAAAGGAGACGGAGAATTCCAGGAGTTGATTCCACTGCCAACCTGGTGTCGGAAAAATCACGTGTGGGCTTGGCTTGGACCCAACATCGACCTGCCAGCTTCACCTCAGAAACGAGGTTTTGTGGATACGTGCAACGCGAGCTGAGGGCGCCCACTTTCGCCCACTTGGCTTTTGTCCAGGTAGACATCCCTTTTGTATGCCTGGACCATGCCGCGTTGGGGGGCCCTGGGAGGGTGTCAAACCTACAGCTGCATCCAAAAAGTCAAAGTTCCCCCAACAAAAAATGCAAGAGCATGCCAAAACCCTTGTCTACGTCTTGGAATGTCTTGGGTCCTGGATCTCTTGATTGACTGATTGGGATGGGATCGACCTCAAGCCCCAGCCTGATTGGTCTCGGGGCAGGAAATGAAGCCATAACCTCCAGAGCTTGAAACTGACATGACCTCCTCAAAACCTTCGGAAGACTCGAAGATCTGCTGTAAAATGACCCAGATTAGTTTCCAGGGCCCGGAAATTTGTTCTCCAAGAGTTACAGCGATTTTGGGCTGATCCAGCTCTCACAACTTCTCTGCCGGAAGTGGAAGGATTTCTTTCTGAACATGTGCATGTTCAAACCCTTGAATACCACCTAGCAAGAACACCCTGGCTTTGAAAACCAAGATTCCAGTGCCAACACCGTAGGAAAAAAAAAAACAGGGTGTCCTCATCATCTTCGTGTTGGTCATCGAGGCCCCAACCGTGTTGCGAAGAAAAACTCTTCAGGGTCCCCAGCCTTCGAGGTTCATTGGACCTGGCTGCGAGCAGAGCAGTGGCGATGTTTTTTGGCCAAAGCTGGGCTTCGCACAGTGTTTCCTCTTCGGGCTTGTCCGAGGCAGCTGCCTGCGCACCGGCCTAGGCACCCATTCGAGGCAGTTTTGTCTTTGACAGTGGTGTCAATGAGTCATCAAGGATGGTTTATGGCAGTGTGACGTACTTTTTTCCATTCCACCGCATTGGATAGTCTCGCGCGCTTAGGCAGATCAATTCCTGTACAAATTAGTTGTGGTAATTCCACTAAGACTAAGAAACTAAGCTACCACTGGGGAATAATTTCTGCCACCCATTTGCAGTAAACAGAAATCTGAGGGAATTGTACCCTCTGGTAATGACCCACATAGCAGTGGAAAATCACCAAACAGCAAATCATCGAACTATATAAATGGGCTGTATTTTCCACAGCAAATTTTTAAATCCCACTGAACTCCATTTTTGCTGTTGTGAAACCGCAGTCGAAATCACCCATTTAAGGGTTGTTTTTTTCAAACCACTGTTTCATCCATTTTTGCTGATGAATTCCTCATGTTTCATCATAAATCATCATCGTCTTTGCTGGTGAAAACACCCATTTCAATAGCTATATATGTGAAAAATTACCAGAGGCTATATCTCCACTGCAAGTGGATCAAATGGGAACCCCGACTTGTCGAAAACACAGCAACCAGGTTAACCACGCACGAAAAAACACATTACAAGAGCGAGGAAAAAACTTTAGGTGAAAAGATCTTCCAACATCTCCCATACTGTCCATAATACCCTCTGGTAATTTGTTACAGTTTGCTATTGAAGCCATGGCCCAGTCGAAATAGTGGATTTACCCATTGAAAATTGGTGGATTTTCCATATATATTTTTGTATGTTTTCCATAGAAATAGTTGATTTCCCTATGAAAATGGTGGATCTTTCCATCGTTTTTCCTATGTTGACCAGGCCGGGTCAAACCGCCAAGTCCCCAGACCGCAGATACAGGGCCAGATCCAGGGGCAGATCCAGGGGCAGATCCAGGGCCTTGTTGAGCCCGGCCTCGGCATAACTAACAAACAGTTTGAAAGAAAAATGGCAACTTTCCCAAAAAAAATCGGAAAGATTTTTTTTGTTAGAAAACATGGAAAATGCAAAAAACAAAAAACAACATCGCGCATCAGTCGGTCTACTTTTGGATCGCTCAAATCTCGACATTGGCTTTCCAACCATCCTACCCAGAAACAAAACTTTCCAGACACATGACCAGTATGTATTATGGGGGTCAAGAAAAAATGTTGACCGGTTTTTTGCAGGATCCTAGCTCGATAATACCGTATAATTTCCAGGCGTCCAACAGTTTGAAAACTTTTGAAACCGCCAAAAAAGATTTCTAGAAAAGGTGGAAACCTGGAATCTTGTTTGGAAAACATCATCTTATAGTCTGTATAGTCTAAAATTCAAGAATCTAAACATTATAGATTCCATAAAGACACTTTGTACATTATAGATTCCATGATAGATTCCATAAACAGTATCATGGATAGACATCATACAGATTCCACTTTATACATTATAGATTCCATATATAAAGTCGACAAAAGACAAGACACCCCTCGGCATCTAAGCTGCCGAGCCCTTTCCTGGCAACCCAGGCCTGCGGAGACCCGGAAAATCCGGGAAGACCATGGCGGCTGGTTGTTTGGGGAAAATGGCGAACTGTTCCCAAGAAAGATAGTCATATATTTAGTTCATATATATATTTCATATTTCAATGAATTTAAATGGCTATATGGCTTGAAGCCAATGGCTACTGTAGTTAAATGGCTATATGGCTTGAAGCCAATGGCTACTGTAGTTAACTGGCTATATGGCTTGAAGCCAATGGCTACTGTAGTTAAATGGCTATATGGCTTGAAGCCAATGGCTACTGTAGTTCATATATTTCATATTTAACATCAACCAACCCAACTTGGCCCAACGGGGACCCTTTTGATCAACCAGAACAGATTGGTTAGAAAAACCAGGTGTCGCGAAAAAACCAGCCGGTTGTTGCATCCAAATATGGCTATGGATCAATACCTATTAATACCATTTTTAGGGGAATGAACATCCATTTACCAGCTATTTTGATGTTCACCAGGGGTACAAGGTTTTGACACACTGCCATATAGGGGAAACCCGGAAACCATGGTTTTCCCTTCAACCTTCCACCAATTCTGGGAAACTGAACAGACTGATATAAATTTCGAAAAATGACCACCTGGATGTGCACAGATTCGCTTTTCGGTGAATGCAAAACCCTGAATCTTCTCGCACGACTAATAATCTATTCCCTTGCGTTCTGCAACCTTGCTCAATGCAAGGAAAAATCTGGTTCTTTCCCGCCTAAATCTTGATTATTGCTGGTCAAATCCTAGTTTCGAATTTGTGATGCTCACAGACACATTTCCGATGGTCCCCATTGTTGCTTCGTACAATCTCCAGCCCAGGCACGTGGTCCCAGGGGTAACCTTGGCGCTGAACCGGAGGTTTACCCTGCTGGAAAGCAGCAGCTAAATTGATGCGCACGGCGCCAGAATGATCGTCTTGGGATGTGCAACGTGGACTGAACCACTAAACTTGTGAATTGAACCACTCTAAGGATAGGGTGCAGATTTTTTTGGGGTTTTCTTTTGGATTTTTTTTGTTTTTCAGTCTGGGGCACTTTTCCTTGCTATTTGCTACATTTTGGAGCAAAAACCTGTACTTCGCTGAATTTTGGAGCTAAAATTTGCCATTTGTACTGTTCATCGACTTTTCCATGGTTTTACTCGACTTTTCCATGGTGTTCATTGATTTACCCAAAGTGTTCACCGATATTTCCATGGTTTTCACTGAGTTTTCCATGGTTACAATTGACTTTTCCATGGTTTCAATCGCTTTTGCCTGCATAACATGCACCTGGTGAACATGTAGAATATAGGTTGAAGCACAACCCTGTTGGGTCTAAATAGTGGCATTGGATGCTATCATAATGTTGGTGGGTTTAGGGTTGGTTTAAGGTTTATTTAGTGTTGGTTTAGGGTTCATTCAGGGTTATTTAGGGTTGGTTTAGGCTTTATTTAGCGTTGGTTTAGGCTTTATTTATGGTTATTTAGGGTTGGTTTAGGGTTTATTTAGGGTTGGTTCAGTGTTTATTTAGGGTTAGTTTAGGGTTATTTAGGGTTGGTTTAGGGTTTATATAGGGTTGGTTATGTCTGGTTCTTTTAGGGTATCTCTAGGTTGGTTCAAGGTTTATTTAAGGTTAATGTAGGGTTGGTTTAGGGTTTATTTGGGGTTATTTAGTACTAATTTAGGGTTGGTTTAGGATCTATTTAAAGTCTGTTGGGGGTTGGATTAAGGTACATGTAGGGATACAAGGTGTGTGTGTGTATATATATATATATATATAAAGATAGATATATAGATAGATAGGTAGGTAGGTAGATAGATAGATAGATAGGTAGATAGATACTTTAGATAGATTGGATAGATAAGATAAGCTAAGATAAAATAAGATAAAATCAGATAAGATTAGATTATATAGATTATAGATTAGATTAGATAGCTAGATAGATAGGCAAAGCATGGTAAAGCCGCAAAAGCCACACACCGACAAAAGCCACAGAAGCCACAGAAGCCACAAAAGCAAGGTTGGTAAACAAAAAAAAACGGGGAAAAAAAAAGCACTCCCTAAGGATATGTATACCCAGCAAAATGTGGCTGCGACCCAAAAACATTGGATGTTCATCAACGCAAATGTGGATGTTACCAACACAACTCTTCTACCACTTTTACCCGGAAATTGGACGGTCAGTCAGTAGATATGTTTCTTTATAAACCAATACTTGGGATTTTTCAGCACAAAAATATGACTTTTACCATTCACAATCACTGCTTGCCACAATGATCAACGTTCAAAGCGTTCTTTCAGCTGAGCTTCCGCGTTGGTCTGCGGCAAGCGAGGCAGCCAATTGCAGTCATAAGCCTTGAGGAAAATGGAGATTTAAACCGAAAAATGTGGATGTTTACCATGATTTTACCATCAAAAGTGCGGATTTAAACTGATTTAACCATCAAAAATGGAGATCTAACATGATCTAACCATCAAAAATCGATTAATCATCAATAAATCGTGGTTTAATAGCCTCAAAAATCTGGACTGAACTCAACAATAATGGGAATACGGGTCGTAAGTTGTTTAATCCAATCCAATGTTTGGGACCTCAATTCATAGAGCCAGTACTCAACAATCGGATTTCGAGGATGGATGGAGTTTCATCATCAAAATCGACGCGGTTGGGATCCTCCCAGAAACACCCATCTGGACCAAACTCGTGATGCCAACTGCATCTTAAATGTGGACAGAATGTGATGCCAACTTCTGTTTCAGATGGGAAAAATACGGCTCACCATTTGAAGCGTCGGCTGGTCACATCAGCTTTGACAGACCCAGATTCTTTGGTCAAATCACCAAGAATTGTGAAAAAGCATCCTGATGGAATCACCGCGTCAAATTGAGTCACTAATAGCTCTTAGTAGCATTTATACGCTGTAGATTTTATACGCTATTAGTACACAGTCTGGTTGCTACTTGAAAAAAGCTATTGAAAATTGCCATAGAAATAGTTGATTTACCCATTAAAAATGGTGATTTTCCATAGTTATGTGAAAGTTGACCAGAGGCTATCCCCCAAGTCACCAGAACCCGCGAACGGCACTGCCTGTGGTTGGCCCTTGAGATTCACTTGCACTGCAAATTCCACAGGCTGCGGCAGATGGAACCCGGGAAAAACGACGACCAGCGTGGGGGGCGCCCATCCACTTGGAGATTTTCATGGATGTAGATGATGTAGATGGACAATTATTGCTTGTTCCTTGTCTGAGTTGAATCGAACGGCTATGCAAAATGACTTCTGCCAAACAACTTCTCCAGACAAATCCAAGATACGTTTACCAAATAGTAAACACCTCCGCATATCATACGAACCTATCATGTTGCCGGTCAATTTCTTTGAAGTGTGCACCAGGAACTAAAAGTGTTTAGTGCCCCCGGTCGCTTGGATAGATTCTCAACTGGGACATCACAGCCGTGGTCATTCACCGAATCTCAACCAGTCATTATGTTGTGACCAAGAAAAATAGTCAATTGATTCAATTGGTGGTTTAAGCCAGGTAATATCATCCAATTCCTGCTTATATATGTTTATATCCAGTCAATCTTGGTGAATTTGAATTTGGTGATGGGATGGTGAATAGTTACCATCCATGGTTTGAAAAACCATGGATCAATTTGAATGTCATCCCATCCGCGGCCTGCCCAAGCGTCCAGGGTGTTGGAACGTTATTTTTGTGAACAAATACCTGTGGCAGGCTAAAACATGGACAATGATTGCGCCAGTGTCCTGATTGGTGCTTGAAATTGTGGGTAAAACAATCATAAACCATCCCACAGTCATGACCATTTTGATAGCTGGTATGTTTACCATTCCCAGTCATGGGTGGTTCATGGCATTGTTTTACCCAGATAAATGTGTATTTTTTGCATGTGTCAAAGTTGGGAGATTCAGAAAATCATAATATTTAATGGCTAGATTTAGATAAATCATCCGTTTACTGGGGCATTTTTGATAGTAAACCGCTAAATTCCTGGAGGGTAATTCAGCAAGTAAATCGCCAAAAAATATCCCAACATCAACCCAAGAGTGAACTGACCAATCCAACACGGCACTGGTACTTCTGCGCATTGAAGGCAAATCGAGTGAAACAAGGAATGAAACAGAAACCCCAAAAAGATTGTCATGAACAAGAAACCAAAACTGAAATTTGAAGTCATCATAACACATCTAAGTTATATAATCTAAGTCCTAATCTATAATTGCCACAAAACCATGATACAGATCCCTGACAGATCAGCTGCTCACATCGCATGGTGGAGGTCAGTCATCCATTTCAGCTACATATCTTTGACATCACATGGCCTGTAAAAATAGATGTTATAAACATGTGGTAAACAATATATGGTCAATAGTAATAATCTATAGCTATATATATATGGTTAATGGTTAATGATGATTGATAATGTTGGTAAAACAATATATAAACCACCCACTGGGAATGGTTTTTACATACCACCTATGAAAATGGTGATAATGGTTTATGATTGTTTTATCCACATTAGGTATCAATTATTGGTCCATGTAAAATATGGCGATTGAAAGTGTGCCATCAGCAGGTCCAGCGACTCGCGACAACTTGTCGTAACTTGTCGACTGGCTCCGCGCACGTCAACGCCCCAATCCTCTTTGGCCTGCTTACACCTGCAGGATGGGACCCCAGTTAGATAGCGTTCAGGTGCCTCATTTTTGTGGCTGAATTCTATTGTTTATGGTAGATATAACTATATATCTATAGATAACTATGGTTAATGGGGTTTATAAACCAACAAACATCACTGGAGGCCCCCTTACACCTGGGGAAAAAAGGGGAAAAAAGTTTCCGATGGCTGGAGCCATAGACGATTATGGTACCCTTTTTGCATGTGATATCCCCACCAAAAGCGATGGTTTTCTGGGGGGTGTAACTAATATGAACGGGCGATGGGATCAAAAAACCTGGTCGGATCACCCAAAACTCATTCGCGGTCGGATCTATCGTAGGCCAATTTCCCAGCGCAACTGCAGTGGTGGCAACCACCTTCCGGACCATCGTTGGAAGTACAGATTTTCATCGGGGCTGAAGTTCATCACCACTGGCTGGTTGAAGAGTTTATGAAAAAGAGGTGCCCATACCGATATATGTACATGTATATGTATTACATATTATATATTATATATTAAATATTAAATATTAGAAAATAAAAATAAATTTATATATATTATATAAAATATATTACATATTATATATCATATACTATATGTTACATATTATATATATATATATATTACATATTATATATTATCTATTATACATTACATAGTATCTAGTATCTATTACATCTTATATTATATTATATTACATTATATTGTATTATATTATGTTATATCATGTTATATTATATTTTATCATATTATAATATATTACATCACATTTTATCATATTATATTATATCACATTACATCATATTGTACTATATTAGATCTTATTATATTATATTGTATACAAAAAATATATTATATAAAATCATATAATATTAAATTATATTAATTTATATTATGTATTACATTTTATTATATTGAATTAAAATATATACAGTAATAAAAAAAAATATATTATATTATATTATATTTTATTATATATTATATTATATTGTATATAATAATATGTATTGTATAAAACTATATTATATTAAATTATATATCATATCATATCATATCATATATCATATATCATATATCATATATCAAATATCATATATCACATATCATATCATATCATATATCATATGTCATATATCATATATCATATATCATATCATATTATATTAAAATATATCATATATCATATCATAACATATAATATCATATTAAATTATATTATATTATGTTATATCATATTATATCATATCATATCGTATTATATTATATTGTATTATATTATATTATATTATATATTATATATTAAATATTATATATTATAT
>Ga0126342_10019590_pt1 | contig 11471 bp, 14 predicted proteins | sample Cyp1metagenome_FD_92528 | JGI IMG/M metagenome (GOLD analysis project Ga0126342, IMG submission 92528) | Coral microbial communities from Lord Howe Island, Old Settlement Bay, Australia - Cyphastrea 1 metagenome | ecosystem: Host-associated > Invertebrates > Cnidaria > Coral ... | reverse complement strand
CTGACAGTCTGACAGTCTGTCCCATATGGGAATGGGTCAAAACCATGTAGCCCTGGTGAACATCAAAATAGGTGGCAAATGGATGTTCATCCCGTAATAAACTGTATCTATAGGTATTGATCCATAGCCATATTGATTCCTAAGATTCCTAAGGGAACAACTACAGGAACCATCGGGTTACTTTGCAAAGAAAGGTTAAACGCCATTTTAGATCCATCCTCAATCCTCAACTATTGATTTTTACCACACAACAAATAGAACAAATCTGGTTGGTGGTTTGGAACATGAATTTTATTTTCCATTTCATGTATGGAATGTCATCATCCCAACTGTTACTCACTCCATCATTTTTCAGAGGGGTAGGCTCAACCACACCATGGCGAGTTCACCCCCACTTGGGAGACTTCAACCCCAGAAGGATGGTGAGTACCACTTAGAACTGGAACTCCCCCAAGTGATGGATCAATTTTGCTGTCTACCAGGCAAGATGATGCTGGATGCCGGATGGTGCTAGAAGATTAGATGGTCAATGATACATGCGGCTTATGCTTGTGACCACTTTCTAGACAACAACAAGGGCGGATGGCTCCTACTTGGAGAATCAGTGTAGACAAGCCTGCAGCCGAAGCACATGAGGTAGTTGATGGATTTTAAGTTGAGCAGTGCTCAAAATGCCAATAGATCATACAAGGGGGCTATCATTGATGTCCTTTTCCCATTGGTTGGTTGATGAAAATAGAGGGGTTTGAAGAAACCCCTGAAAAACAACAGGTAAATGATGATAGATGGGATTAACCAGCTCCCGGCCCCCTATTTTTACCAAAAGGACATTATTGGGGGTTATACAGCTTGCTTGGATCGGAATGATTGTGATCCATTCTCAAAGCCGCCTGCTTGGACGGCCACTTTTTTCACGGAATGATACGCATCAACATGGGCGGTGCACAGGTGTTTGGAGGGGTGATGGCTGCAGTCCAAATCCAGTCGTTTTTGATGTGGTAACCAACAAAAGATCAAAGTGGCTTGGTTTGTGCAAACCATTTCTGAAAAAAATAGATCATTTGAACTGTTGATAACATTGATGTTTGTTATTGATGTTTGCTATTGATTTTACTGTACATCAAACTTTTATGTGTTTTTCCACACTTCTTTTGCGGAGCATCACATCCTGGCTCCAGAATCCCGTGATCCCAGTGGAAAATCATCTATAAATGGTGGATAAATAACTAGGGATGGTAAGTTCCCAGCCATAAACCTCCATTTATAGTTAATGATGGATAGATAACATAATCTATAAGTGATTTTGAATTGCCACGTTAAAAAAAGAACCGGATGGTAAGTAAGCCATAAATAACTAATTAATTAGGGATGTTAGATACAGAACAAGGCTGTAAGATGGTTATTACTCGCTTACTGGGTAAATGGCCCAGTTGTTGGAGGATGGTCATGAGTCCATTCTGTTAGGATTCCCATTATGCGATGGATGGTCATCTATCCAATATTGAGAATCAGTGTAATGCGTGTATAGATGCTTATACATGGATTGGAGACCAACCGTTTTTGAATACAGACCATGTTTTGACCATGGCACATATAACTATATACAATGTGGTCTCCCCAACTTGATGTTTGTTGGTTTACAAATCCCATTATCTGTATGGACATTACCATAAACATTTGCATAAACATCACCCTAGGCCCTGGTGGTGCCCCTAGTAATAGGTTCTTGTTGATTTTTATGTTGATTGACCCACCAAACAAGTAGCTGCAGTCACCAAACACCAAAAGATCCCAAAGGTTACCCGGCCTGGTAAACCTACAAAAAGCGAACTGGAACATGGCCCAGTCGAAATCGTGGATTTATCCATTAATAGCATGGTGGAAAAGATCCAGTTCGTTTTTTTGGGACTGTTTACCAGAGGGTATCTCCGGTTATATCATGTTATATCCCGAAAAAATAGAATCTATAGATCATGGGGGTTTATGAATGTTTATATATGGGTTCTAAACCAGCTGCATTGGGCCTACCCGGGTAGCTGAGGACCTCAAGAAGGGTCGCATCAGCCACGGCCATGCCGTCATCATTGGTGCGGAGGTATCCACCGATGATCACGATGAGAGCCTTGTAACGTGGCGCAACTTACTCCCCGGACCAAGGTCTAGGGGGGATACAATGGGATTTAATTCTGATTTTAATGGGATTTCATGGGATTTATCGGAATCATATGGGAGTTTTCAAGAGCATCGAATGGTGATTCAACGGGATAAAAAATGGGTATAGACGGTATAGACCCAAGAAACATATTGTTTTTTGCAGTGTTCTTGTGAGCCCTGTTGGTTGATGATTGCAGGGGGATAATGATCGCGAAGGACTAATAAATATAGGCTTTTGAACTCTGCTCATACGGGAAACATGGGCTTATATACCGGAATACTTCGTTTCCTGAAAACGGCAAGTTATGCCATGAACTTGGGAAATGATGCGCATAACAATTTGCCATGTTGGGGCAAGCGATGTTCAGACAAAAGCGGATCAGTCAAACAGCATGGAGGTGAAAGTTTTGCACCGCGGCCATGGTAAATACCCTCTGCTTATTTAACATAGCCATGGAAAATGGCCCATTTATAGTTGGTTTACCTATTAAAAATGGTGATTTTCCATGGCAAAATGTTAGTCATAACCAGATGGTACCTCATTTTCACCATGAATTGTTGGCGGTGTAAATTTACCTCATTTCTAGACAACCCCAATCTCAGATGACTGGGCATGTGGATGGTCATTTTCAGTATACCCTCTGGTAATTTAACAGTTAGCTATTGATAATGGCCATTTATAGTGGATTTACCCAGTAAAAATGGTGATTTTCCATAGTTATGTTAGTTTACCAGAGGGTATATGGCTAGAGCTCAATTTCGGCGTCCCGAAATTGAATGGTTCAGTACCAGACATATCATGATGAATTTTCCGTTGAAAGGTTCGATCTGTCAAGCTGCAGATTTCCTGTCAAGGGCTCTCTATCCAGTTGGGATGATCTCCGAACATGCCTGAAGTTAAGATCGCCAGTCAGTTGAGTCTAATGCACATAGACTTTAACCATCTTTAAGTCTAGAATCATTAAATCTCAGGAGGCCTGAAGTCAGTACATGGCTTCGGAAATGGGGTGTATCATGATATGCTCCACTCACTCCACTCATGATATGCGTAGGCTACGTGTCGCATCGTCGCAGTGGTGGATGATCCCAATATTGGGTCACTGTTTCAATGGCAATTTCTACCGAAAAACATGGAGGCCGTCTTGGCGCATCTATTTTGGCCTATGGTCCAGGGCTACCCCCGGAAACTATGGCCTCATATGGTACAGTAGCTCCATTTTAGGGTACTGAAATTGCTGTATTGACCATGCGATGAAATGTGATGAACCGGGAAATGCTGTCAATATTAAAGTATATTGCCTGAAACATCTCATAATAATGGTTTATTTCATGGAAAATCCTATCTATAAATAGATGATTTAGGGGTACCCCTATTTTAGGAACCCCCCATATCATTTCTCGATCATTTCTGAAGGGTATCCGTTTGATTCTTCGATCCCGCCCAGATATCGATGGGTGCACGGCCTTCTGAAAGCTCAAGAGGTCTCCACAAGCTTGGCGCTACACTGTGCGACCCACCCCCAAAAAATCGGTCAATTGAGTTGTCAATGCTCAGATGGGCCATGGAGTTAGTTAACTAATTAGGAAATGAATGTAAATGGATTATACCTGCTGGTTGGTGGTTTCAAACCATGGAATTTTATTTTCCATTTCATAAAAAAAGGATGTCATCCGGAACCCATTGACTTTCACTCCATCATTTTTCAAGATGGTGAAATTGCACCACCAACCAGCTTGGGATTTTTGATGCGTTATAACCGCTATAACCCAGTTAGCAACCACGAATCGCTCATCTTTTTCCGCCCATCGAAGTCGGCGGGCCGATCCCATGGGGTGTTGGTGACTGAAATTCTGGGCCGATCTCGCCTACTCGCCACGTTTTTTTTTTTTGGGGGGGGTCCCAAATGGAAAGCCGGAAAGCCATGATGGGTTTTTTATGGATCGGGTAGGAGTTCATGGATTTCCCCAGATGTCAGACTCCACCATGTCTGGGTGTAAAGCTTGGTGCTTCATGTCTGGTTTGTGGGTGGCTTAGTTCACACCAGATATAAATGGACTAACCATACGAACACCCTACCTGTAACTGGGGTTATAAGTCACTTAGTAAGTGGGATGAGCCACCAAGTAGGAATGGTATCAATAGCTGTGACCTATGGATGTTTATTACCACGGAATTGAGAATACCCTCTGGTAATTTAACATAACTATGGAAAACCACCATTTTTCATGGGTAAATCCACTATAAATGGTCATTTTCAATAGCTATGTTAAATTACCAGAGGGTATGTCCATGAGAGTGTAGAAAGTTGCTAACAACATGGATCTGGTGCCCTACTTTCTGGACACTTTGCGAACCATGTGTATTCTCCGGGGGACAAAGCCTACTTCCCCTCCGGTAAGTCAACATAGCTATGCAGCATGATGACCCGTTTAGTTCGACGATTCACCCATTTTTTTCTCGTCCTGATCTTCCATAGCAAAGTGTAAGAAATTGCGAGAGGATATCCCCCATTCAGCTTTTACTTCATAAATGGCTGCACAAATATCATCATCTTCACGCATCATGTAAGAACCGATGACGATTTATCATCCCATCATATCCAATGGGATTGGTACATATCTGGTTGGTGCTTTGGAACATGAATTTTATTTCTCCATATATTGGGAATGTCATCATCCCAACTGACGAACTCATATTTTTCAGAGGGGTGGGTCAACCACCAACCAGATATATACACATATCCCATGATATCCTCTTGTGATCCATTATAAATTTCATCCCGAAAATTCATATTCAACATCCCCGTTCTATGGTCACAAAATGTCTCAAATCAGTGGTTTCATCCCCTGATAAACCATGTTTTTTGGATGTTCAATATTAGGGGGAATGGATTATCACAGTTATGTTCCACATATATAATGTAGTATATAATATAGTCTATATATAATGTGGTATATGTATGATTATATATATATATATGATATACAGTAGTGTATATATAATAAATATTACTGTTTGAATTTTAATATAGTACATATATAACCATTAATACCCTCTGGGTAAACATACAAAAAACGATGGAAAGATCCACCATGCTATGTAGCTGGGTAAATCCACATAGATCTCCCATCGTTCGGTGAGCCGAAACATCGCTGAGGTGCTCCGTTGTCTCTCTACGGGCCACCGGGTCTTGGCTAAGCTGAATTCAGAAGGATAATTCTATATACACATTGCATACATAACATATGCGTAATGTCTATATTAATACACATGTATATATGTATATGTATATGTGTATGTGTACGTATATGTATATGTATGTATATATATATATATATGTATGATACATAGAATTTCGATAATTCTGATGTGCAGAAAATTGACTGAGCCGCAACCAGTTGGTCCTTGTTCATGGGTTATTATTGAGGATGATCATTCAAGCACTTGCAAGGTGGTGCCCCTACTTCGTAACAGGCGGCTACGATTGAATGAACGTGTATATTATATATATATGTATGTATACATATATATATATATATATATATGTATATATGTATATATGTATATGTATATATGTATATATGTATATGTATATATATATATGTATATATATGTATATATATATATATCGAACTAGTTAGATGGGTTTATACACGTTTGCAAAACCAACATACAAAACTGCACAGTGCTCTTATACACCCCTGTTGGTTGATTAGCCACGGCCCGGGTGTGAACCGTGCAATCTGTGAATCGCGCGGGCGGGCTGAATCGCGTTTTTCCAAACTGCAGGGGATGGACAAAACTGGTTGTTTAATTGACACTTTAACCATCTTAACATCTTCCACCATTTAACATTGCTGGCAAACTTCACATTGCTATCCACTAACATAGCTATAGAAAATCACCATTTTGAATAGGTAAATCCATTATAAATGGGGTATGTTCAATAGCAAACTGTTAGTCATTACCAGAGGATAAATCCCATTACATCCCATTAAATCACCATAAATCCATTGAAATCGCCATTAAAATCCCATTAAATCACCATAAAATCCCATTACCAGAGGGTAACATTGCTTGCATTTCTGGCAACCCAGCGAAACACTGGGATTTGGATTCACCATGGACGCTGGAAACACCGGGATCAATTTCAACCGGGCCGATCGCTCTGGCGATCATGCTGATCTGGTAAATGATGTAAATGGGGACATGTAAAACCACCAAGTGTGAAACTTAAGCAAAATATATGACGTTTCCTTAAGTTTTTTTTTAAAAATATTTCACATATATTAATACTTATAGTCTGTATAGATATATAACCAATGCATGAAGACCAACACGATAACGACCAATAGTGAGGAGAAGCACCAATCAATGAGAATTTGTCCAACAATGCATGGGCATAAAACCAATAGATGAATGGTGAAATAATCATCAATAACCAAGATGCTCCATGGTGCTGGTATATTTACCTACAAAACTGGGTGATTTTTAGGGCACATGCTGGTAAATATTCCAGCACCATGGAGCATCTGGGTAATTAATATGGTAATGCCCCATATAAAATCAAACCCATTTTTGGGATGTGCTTTAAAAGCCAAAAAAGGAGAACAAATGGCAAACTGCGGATGGTTTAAGACAACCCCAACTAGTGTTAACATGGGTTTGAGACCACAGCCAGTGATGCAACGCCACTTTGATGCCGCTTCTCAGGGTCGTTTGTCGGTTGATGAAATTTCCGTTCGATGCCGATTTCTACTTGGTGATGTCCGTCACATCCGAATGCGTACTGTTTCAATCATTATGGTTCATTATATATATACATATAATTATATTATATACTAGGTCAATCTTAGATGGGTACTTTAATCCTTTAGTCTTTTGGTATCAATGGGAATATCTACCAATCTAAGATTGGCAATGTATAATGTACATGATCTGATATGTGTATGGGCCCAAACCAATGATACCATCTGAATCACGCTTTCCATCCCGGTTTTTCTACCTGCTCCTTGGATGTTTGTTGTTTTAGGGCTTACCAGGGTGACCTGACATATACCGAGAAAACCCGAATAGTGTTAACTTCGCATTTTGCAAACTCCCCCAGTTATAGATAATTGGTTGGGTGACCAATTTCATGCTATTAATGCATCATTTGGGACTAGTTCCCCCAGTCGGCTTTTCCCGGCTTCACATCCCCGTCCAGTTTAACTGCGCATGGCCTGGAAAAGTGACCCGGCCAAGCCGGGGCGTGCGGGGCGCTGGAAAATCCATTGATGGGTTGATCTTGAGTCATAAATTGAGTGTACTTAGATCTGCCATGGAGTTAGTTAAATGGATTATACTTGGGAGTTATAATAACCCAGTCACCAACCACTTAGCTAATCCCATGGCCCATCTAAGTAGTCTCGCACTTTAAAGATATTGCTCTTCAATTGGGCAAGACTAGCTGGGAACATTATGTGGATAGAACATGATAGAACCAGCAAAAAAACAAGTTCTTTGCCTGTCACAATTCGTGGTGTTTTTCTTTGTCATATGCTTTTATCTAAAGTGTTTATTCTTTCAACCATGAATTATCTATCAGCATACCTATATTATACATGCATATTTATATCTATTGGCAGTTTTATCTATACTTATACATATTTGTATATACACAGATTATATACTCATATACTACACATTTTCCTGCGCTGGCCAAGCAAAATGCAAATTTGCTCATCATGTTAATCTGCGGGATGTTTGAAGTTATTTTGGAGCTTCAAAACACGATATACTTTCTTTGGATCAGCTTCACACGCATGTTTCCAAGTGGTCCAAAACCTCTGGAAGAGTTGTTCCTCTGGGTTCGCCCATTGAAACACTTCGAGCGGCTTCAAGGAACTTGGAACGAACACTTTAAGCTGATCCACCAACGATAGATTGAATGCCCCCCCCAACCTCCGGTAATGAAACGTGGCAATTTTTCACATCCACCGTATTTCGTTCGAGGATTTCCCGTCGCGGCCACGGAAATGAGGACACCATCCCGAAAGGTCCGTCTGTGCGGCGAAGCCGCACAGAGATGGTGGTTCAAAGGATGGTTACTTCGGCTGAAGCAAGGCCTTCTAAGCTCACATGGCTATGGATGGCCCATGACAGATTCCATGATTTACTTTACAAATTAAAGAAATATTATTCTTTACCAGAGGGCATACGGAATCAAGAAAAATGGGATCGACTCAGGAAACATTGGGGTTTAACTGGAAAAACCGTGGCTTTCATGGGCAAAAACTGTGATGTTACCAGCCAAACACATCGCTTTCCCACTGTAAGTACCGTGAGATAGACCCCATTTCTGGACAAAGCCGCTTCTTGTCTCTTGCCACACATTTGACTTCATGAATAGATTGCCAGTTCTTTTTGGGGGCCTAGCATTACATACGAGGGAGAGGACATCCCCAATGTCTTGGGTTTTTTAATATATATATATATATACATACTGTATATTATATATATACATACTGTATATAAATGTATATACATACTGTATATATGTACATATATATATAGGTTCATGTCACCATCGGGCGGAGACGGGTCAAAACATGTCAAAACCCATCTCCCCAATCTCCATCAAGATGAGGATGTCATTCTATGTATATATATATATGTATATTGATAAGTTTATATGGAACTGCATATAGAGAATGTTTATATTGATGAATATTGATAGATATGTAATAGATGATACAGTATTTTTTGCGGATACACGATTTCAGAATGAAGGCATGGAAAATCCAATCAGCCCGTGTGGCTCCAAAGCCAAAAGCTTCACGTAAATGAACCACAGCGCTGAAGTTTGGCACCGCGTTGAAGAGATCAGAGTGAAGAGATCCGTTCAATGTGGACCACCGGTAGAGAAATGTGGATTTTTAGTGGGATTTCATCTGATTTCATGCGATTTTTAGTGGGTCAAAGCTGGATACATCTGACAAGTCGGATGCTTCAAGGTGATTTTTTTATCCTCCAGATGCCAGTTGTTTTGGAACGTACTTCCCGATGTGAATCGGTGACCAAAAACCATCAAACATGGGGATTTTTTTTGGGGTTTGACCACGCCCTTGTTGGGGTTGTACGAGTTCACCCGTGGACATTTTTTTGGATCAAAGACCGTCACTTTTTCAGACATCCGATCGGTGGAGCCTGGAGGCTATTGGTAAATTGACATCAAAAAAAAAAGAGATATCATCTCCATGGTAAATAAATGAGGCTAAGATACCTATGATTTTCAAGGTAAATCATCGAACCCATAAAATGGTTAGCTCGGCCAGCTCTCGCCAGAATCTTCATCAATCATTGGGTCACCGGTTGGTGTTTTATTTACCACAAAAAGCTTGGGTTTTCCTACACATTTCCCCTGAAATCAATCCATTTAGCAATTTTCGAAATATTTTCTGGATAAAATGCGTCATTGGAATATTTGTGACTGCGGGAATTGACATAATTATCTCCAAATGGCCATATGATAACAGCTATTTTTTTTGGGTGAATTGATACACCGGTGTATCTTACCGTTGTGCGGATCGTGGAGGAATTGCTCGCAAAAAGCCGAGGGCAGGGTGGAGCGAAGAAATAGGTCAATCACCCCAGGTTTTTCGGAAAATCATAGGGGTAGCCGCGGATCTTTTTTGGAACTTGGACTGTTTATGTATTGAGACCCTTGGTTCAGGCTAGGGTATACCAAATTCAAACACATGGCTAGGAAAAAGGGGTGAAAAAGGGTGGATGAATCCAATGGTTTGTGAAAACAGAATTTCTTTAAGAATACTGGTTTATATGGATGATTATGGGATACAATGGATGAATTAAACCATTATCAATTGATGAATTAATATGGATGAAAACAATCTGGTTTATCAATATGGGATACACAATGTGTTCATCTGAGCAAACGACCAGGCTTTGGGGAACCTCTACGAGTACTTCTTGAAGCGCAATGGAAAGAGGCAATTTTCTGGGCACTGGAAAGTAGGTAACTATCCCAATCTATGGCTGAACTTTCAGGTACCCTCTGGTTATTTAACATAGCCATGGAAAATGACCCATAGAAATAGATGGTTTACCTATTACAAGGCTATGTTAAATAACCAGATGGTAAGTGAATCATTTCATTTTATCACAGGTGATTTTTCGATGGCATTTGAAAGGTATATCAAAGGCGTATTAAGGATATCCTGCAGGTATTTTGAAGGCAAGAAGATTGCCAAGAAAATTGTATTTAAAGGCATACCAAAGGTATATTAGATGGTATATATAAGGAGCATGCAATAGTGCAGTATTTGTTGAAAGAAACAGGTCATGGTTGTATGCGTGCAATATGCCCTTCCATACAAGATGAATGAAACATCTGAACAAAACAGGCAGAAGAAGTGAAGCCTTTCCTTAAAAGCAAATGTCATACAGACAAAATGAGAGGGAGGCTGAACTGCATTACAGGACGTATTACATCTTTCCACGTATTGTATTTTTCTGCAAGAATACTGCTTCTCTTGCTTAAGGGAATACCTTGTCTTCAAGGCAATTATTTTGAAGACGTGAGCCCTTTCCAAAAAAGATCATACAAGAAAAATGAGAAGAAGGCAGAGGTTCATTAAAGGATGTTCTTGCAAGAATATTGCTTCTTATTTAGGGGAATATCTTGTCTTCAAGGCAGATTGTAACCTGTAAGCAGCATTTTCCTTTAACAACAATCGTTTCTTTTTTTAAAGGAATGCAGCATGTTTCAAATGCAAGTTACTGGCTGCAAGGTAGCAAAAGGTAGTTTATTCTTTTGGGGGACTAGCATGTTCTTTTACATTTTTTTCATATACACATGATATTATATACATATGTATAAATACACATAATATATATTTATATAAATATATTTACATAATTATTATGTCATATGCATCGTGTATTTGATATGTAAAAACCCGCTTATAAATCCACATATGCATCCTCGTCACAAATAGCCCCTGTCTCTCTTTCTCTTCGTACTGACATCTGAATTTGTGTACCTGTTCTGCACACAGCACATTTGCATATGTATATAAGCTGGTACATACCAGTCCTATTATTTGGTCTACCACACGACATAGCTTTGTATACGTACATATATATATATATACGTATATATATATGTATACATTTATGTATATATATGTATGTATATACATATATATATATATATACAGATTATATGTATATATATATGTATACATATATATATATATACATACACATATTATATATATATATACACATTATATGTGTGTATATATATATGTAT
>Ga0126342_10019589_pt1 | contig 11471 bp, 6 predicted proteins | sample Cyp1metagenome_FD_92528 | JGI IMG/M metagenome (GOLD analysis project Ga0126342, IMG submission 92528) | Coral microbial communities from Lord Howe Island, Old Settlement Bay, Australia - Cyphastrea 1 metagenome | ecosystem: Host-associated > Invertebrates > Cnidaria > Coral ... | reverse complement strand
TATGGGATTTATAGGGGAGATGATGGTGATTTATAGGGGATTTATATGGGATTTATATGGGATTTATAGGGGATATGATGGTGATTTATAGGGGATTTATATGGGATTTATATGGGATTTATAGGGAATATGATGGTGATTTATAGGGGATTTATATGGGATTTATATGGGATTTATAGGGGATATTATGGTGATTTATAGGGGATTTATATGGGGTTCATAGGGGATATGATGGTGATTTATAGGGGATTTATAGGGGATTTATATGGGATTTATATGGGATTTATATGGGATTTATAGGGGATATGATGGTGATTTATAGGGGATTTATATGGGATTTATAGGGGATATGATGGTGATTTATAGGGGATTTATAGGGGATTTATAGGGGATATAATGGATAATACCCTCTGGTAAACGTTGACATAACTATGGAAAGATCCACCATTTTCAATGGGAAAATCCACTACACATGGTAATTTTCAATAGCTATGTTAGTTTACCAGAGGGTATGGGGGTTTCCATTTTCATGGTACCCGAAAATAGATGGTTTCACTGGTTTCAAATCTCCAAGAAAATGATTTGTGGGTAGCCCTATTATCCTATTATCACTATCAATTATCACCATAAAAGAATATCTTTTGGGTACAGCGTAGATTTTCAGAGAAACCAATATATGTCACACAGCCCCAAAAAGTTAGACATGTTTTTTAAAAAACAAATCCGACTTGAGAATAGTGATAGCTCAAAATAAATCACGTGTTTAATATTTTTTGGGGAGTTACTCTAATCACTTTTATCATCAATAGATGAGTAGAAACCGTGGAAACTTCAGAAACCTCCATTTCTGGTAGGATAAATACATGATGATCATAGAAAGTCATCAAGTCAGACAGGCCAAGATGGATGGGATGCCAAGGGGGAACCTTATCCCAGGTATAGGACACGTGAGACAAATAAAACATTTTGACACGACCACCCAGTGAGTGGTTACGGTAAATTATACTCCCAAAGAAAGGCTTTTTCAGGTATGGGCATGGGAAATTCATGGAAAGGATTGAACATATATACCAACAACTTCTTAAGCAATTGCTTAAGTTTTGATAGTCCTAAATATTATAGACCTTACCAGCAGGACGTGGTCAGGCATGATTTTACTGCTGATTTGAAAAAACATCAAGACATCTCAAAACATATATATATATACATATTATGCAGCAACATCTGGTGATATTCGGTTATCAAAGGTTTATGACAGGAAAAACTACACCGTTTCTCTGGGATGATGTTTCTGGGATAGTTTATCGCTGGTGTACGCGGCAGGTCACATTCTTTTCTGGTTAAAACCCCTTTTTGATCGTGCAACATCGCCCATTGCTGCTGAATCCAGCTTTCGATTTGAATCGATGGTGAACCTCCCATTTCTCTCCCATGAGGTTCCCCACATCCAACTAGATCCCCCCCAAACAAAAATGCCTGGAACAAGGTGGCCCCTCAGTTATGTTTAGTAACCTCCAAGAACTCTAGTCATATTCCCCTTTTAAACCCATAATTGAAGTTATATACCAACCCTGGTCCAACCCTGGTGATTCGGGGGCCCACCTGGCAGCCACACGGGGCTCTTTCTTGTCGGCCAAAAAGGGAGCCATGTGAACCTAGCGTGGCATGCGCGAGGCCACAGGAAAAAATTAAGGGTGGAGACCCCTCGGCAACGGATTGGTTTATGGTTGTGAGAACATGTTCATTGGATTCAAATGGATTCAAGTGGATTCAAATGGATTCATATGGATTCATGGGTTATGTTGTTCACCCCCTGAAACTGTGCTTTTGTTTTCAACATGTTTAACCTGCACAGGAAAATATTGGAGTGTGCTGCAGATTGATACTCCCAAAAACACCAGTTAATGGGACTCGGAGCCCAACGAAGAGATACGCATCTGTGGATCTGTGGACCTTGAAATGGTAGCGTTGAATTGCCCATGTTTCTTGTAATCGCAGGGCATGGTAAACCTAGGGTTGAAAACTTACAAACCTTGAAGGACTGGTGAAATTCTGAGTGCTTAGGTGGTTCCCCTATCACTCAAGAATTTCTGCTGCATTCAGGGAAATCATCCCAAAACAGTGTCATCCCAACCCACCTAAACTCAGGGGGTCAGAGGGGTGTATTCAGTCGTGGGAAGGGATTACCCTGCCCAGCTTCAAGCCTCATATATCCTCATATTAATGTCATGTGTCATGTATGGCTATCTTGTCGCATAAATATCCACATGGTCATGGTAAAATCCCCGAGAAGTGTCAGATTTTCATGGTTACACCCCCAATTGGTCATCATTTTTCAGGAGAGTAGCAAACTTTTCTTAGATTTGCCCAAAACATCTTCCGTATTCCCGCAGATTTCCTGGGGAAAATCACCTCCCATGGGGGAACCAAAACATCTTCCAGCTTTTTCCAGACTCCCCACCTCTGGCTGAACGCTGTGGCCGCAGGAATACTCCACGCTGATCTCCGGACCTTCGAAACATGTGGCGCCCAGCAGGGCGTGCTGCCAAGCACTGGCAGTGAGATATGGAAATGGTTGGAGTCATTGGAACAATGATGAACAATGTCAAGCCCAATTGACCGGTTAACATCGATGAGGGGGGATGAATCAACCAATGAACTAGGGTGAATGGATCCAGACATGGGTATAAACCAGCCTCAAAAATCAAGGTGAACAATATAGAAACTATATGACTTTTTGGGGTCATGTAATGTGGCTTAGCCATAAAGAAGCCTCCATTTCACCAGAAATGGATATGATTCTCGGTTCATCCTCCCAGTGGTGGTGGCATTGGCAGGTACAATCCCACAGTGATCTCATGAGATTCCCAGGCTGCCCCTAAAAAGGCCCATACATCCCGGTTATAAATCGATGGCTTGATAAATATGATGATGATTGTATGTTAATATACATCGCATACAAATCCAAAGAAGGCGGGGCACCCCAATTATAAGTTGGTGTTTTCCAACCCTATCAACTATAGTTATAGTAATTACCCTAAATCCTTGGTGATACCAGTGAACCAAGTTCGCTAGCAATCTCACCTTTTACCTTGTAATATGAATAGAATACCATATGCTGCATATGCTATATATATCATAAACATATCCCCACGAGATCACCATTATGGTGAAATCTCTATCGTTTTCATCGTCGAATCCCGACCCGGAATCCGGATCGAGGAGCATCTGCCCTTGCGCAAAATGTCGCCCAAAATCGTCGCCAACTCTCTGGACCTGCCGTGGATTCAGCGAAAATGGGGGTTTAACAGACTGATATTAATTACTGTAGATGTACCAAACATCGATTAATTTTTGGGTCCATTTTTTTGGATCCATTTTTGGTAAATCATCATAGCCCATTGACAATATATGAGACATCAGGTCAGAATATCAAGTGAAGCAATGTTTCAACAGCCTTCAACAGCACGGTACTGGGAAAATGGATCAGATGGGCTGGCAGGCTCAGGGAATGCCCGCCATGGGGGATGATTTTCAATGCGACTCGTGGATGCCTAGTGCAAGCTCTCCAAGGATCTTCAACCTATCAACCATGGACATCTATGGATATCTATATATATATATATTATATCCTCTATATATATATATATCCTATGGATTTCCTATGGATTTATTCCTGCTCAACATGAGTTAAAAACCTGGCGAAGCAGTCGATTCTTTTCTGAGGTCACCTTCCGTGAGCAAAGCCCTTGTGTTGGGCATCTCTGGGGGCATGGTAAAACCGGCCTGGTTTTCTTATAGTTTTGCTCCAAAAAGACATCAACTCTTAAGAACTTAGAACAACACATACTTCAAGACTTCAAGGCAACAAATCGTGAATTTCCATGAATTTCCCACATATGGAAACATCTCATAAAATTTTGACGCTTGATTTTTTGGTGGGTTTCCCGTTTCCCACCATTTTTTTCATCGCTTGAACCGCTGGATCTTCCCCATGGCCGTGTTCAAAATCCCTGTCATTACAGGTTGGTGAATAGGGATTCCCCGTTCTTGGATTATTATAATATATATTAATATTATATTATAATCCCCAGTATATCCCCAGTATATTGGGTAGTATTATCCGCTAAAATCACCAACCAACCAGGATTTTGAACACTGCCCAAGTGCTGAAACTCACCGCCATTTCAATGCGCGGCGCAGCCAAACGTGTCAGAAGCTCATGCCGAAGCGCCCGGAGTGAGTGGAGAGCGCGGCTGGGTTTTTGGGTCGGTTGCGTTCAATGCATTGTGGGCTCGAAATCTCCTTGTTTTCTGTGATCGGATTTCATGGAATATTACAAACAAAATCAAACAACTTCACTTTTTTGATGGGCAAAGAGGGTTCCGAAGTGATTGCTGAAGCGTTCCTGATCCACTTGTGGTCAGGTCAGCCTTAATCAACTGCACAGAATATAGCTACGGAACCTTCTCGAGATGCAGTGTCCTTTAAGGTGAAACCTACTCTCACTTCCTCACATCTTCCACGCCAATAAAATCTCAGCTTTGACACTGACCCGGGAGCTGTGATGAAAAAGTTGGATCTGTTCTTGTCAGCTATGTGCGTCCGAGCCGAAAGGACGTTGGGAAGTTGAGGCAACTTTGGTCCCTGCCTGGGAGGTGGTTCATCTTGCTTTCAACCTCTGTCAATGTGTAAAACCCATGGTGTCGAAGCATGATTCGCATGCGCAGGCGATGCTGGAATTGGACAACATTGCAAAATGATCAAAATTATCATGCGAACAAATCAAACATAGTGCCGTTGAACATGGCAAAGAGCATGGTCTAATATCCTAGCACCTCCCCAATACGTTGAGATAAGTTCACAAATGGGAGAGAGCTCAGAAAGATGATCCCCCCCAAAAAACAACAACTGGGACCCCTGATATTTTTCCGTGGACATCACAAGCTTTCCAGGTGATCATTGAGCTCAATTGGGATGATCATCCCAAAAGCTATGGGCAATCAATAACTCGCTATTTAGACGTCTATCAACAACATATATATATATAATAATAATAATAATATAATATAACAATTAATTAAATCATAATTACAGTATATATGATATGAACACGTGAAACCAGCAAACAAGGTAGTGAGTGGTAGTGATGCTTTATCACTGGCTTGCATGTGTGGTGAGAACACGACTTGTTTTACACCTCCGCTCATCGAAAGCGTTGGCTGTCTTTGGGCCTTGTGTGCTCAGAAGTCATCCAAGGAGGGTGATGCGTTGCATGCAGCATTGGTTGAGGGCCGATAGGGACAGCTACTTTGAGGACAATATGATGTGTCAAAACACCAAAAACCACGAGCAAAACCACGAGCATCATGCCTCCCGTGTTCCATAAGCCACAGAGACCCGGTTTCTCAGCAATGCGCCGTGCATCAATTCCATGACTTCATCGAGCATCGAGAGATGGGGGACAGCTACACCTGGTGAGATTGACAACGTGCCCTACAATTCAAGCTTCAAGAGCCACTAAAGAACCCAAACTTCAAGACTACCTGATTTCAACATGATCAGTTTCATACAACGTTCAAGAATCTATAAGTCCCAAGCCTTTGTCATGGTAAATCAATGCGACACTTTAAAACTGCAACCATAAAAATTGTTGCAGGTTTAGTGTCGATGCATCATCTGTACAGCATTGCCGGCATTGCCCTTGCAATCGCTCTGCCACCAGCGGTGGTTGCTATCCCAAAATCACATGGCTGCGATGGCTGCATCGTTCAGGACAGGGTCATAACCTCAGCGATCGCTGCACATGATCTTCAAGCAAAACACTATGATTCACCCAGCGGTGCGCCGGACCTCATTTTCAGCCGAGCGGTCCCCGCGCCGGACAATGCCCATCTTCCGGGGATGAATAGGGAATCATGACTTGCGCCTGCACGGGCTTGCCAAAACCATCCAAAACCGGCAGCTGATCGAAAGTATTAAATAGAAATGGTATGGTCCCCAACATCATCCAACCACTGATGTGATCCTTTGGCCATATATTATGGCAAGCGTTTCAGGAGGCTGCGATACACTTCCAGTGCGGCCTGCGTCATTGGCACGGAGACTCGAGAACACTACTGGCAGTTGCCAAACACTATGGATACACGCCGGACTCATTGATATCATGAAAGTTAATTCATTTGCACCAGAAGTTCCACTCTATTCACTCAATCAATCTTACACATCCTGATATATCCTGATAGCTGCGTCTCCTGAGGTATGCCAATGACTTACCCTCTGGGAATTTAACATTACTATGGAAAATCACTTTTAGTACTATAGGTAATCAATGGTAATCATCTTAAAATAGGCCATGTTCATCCATTTTCCATAGCTATGTTGAATTACTGGAGAGTAGACAAGAAGTGACAAGTGCAATTTATCCAGCAAGGCCCAATTTTCACAATCTGGGAAGATCGAATCTGGCCACTGAAAAGCCCCTGAAATTCCAGAGATTACTGTAGTGCCCCATTCACAATCCCCACTCAAGCCCTCCTCCCGATCAGATCAAATACCCCGTATTCGACTGGGGTCCCAAACATCGGGGGGGCCTCTTGATCTGATCGGAAAGGGAGTCAAAAATAGTAAACATAGCCGCATTGATAGATATGTCATGTATATATATATAATACGTGATTTTCATTGATTTTCCATGATTGTCCGATGCGTTCAAACAAACAGATTGATTCACCAGCTTTCAAAACTTCACCTTGCCATGTTTGGAATTTCGGTCCTCATCCATCGGGACATCATGCCCCCCATCGAACTCAAAGATTTCGCCACCCACAGCGGCTGCAACCTGCGTTGAAGGAAGTATAGACAGCTAGGTGCCGTCAATGAAGCCGTGTTGTTTTGAGTGAGCTTCAAATACACAATCTGTTGAATCACATGAACAAATGCCATGTTTAAACTGTTTCACCTGTTTAAGCAATGAATCGATATCAATCTTGATTCCAGAGGTTTCGCATGGCTTTTCTGGCAGTCCCATTGGACTACACAACCAAAAAACCAGCCTGTCGTGCTCCCTCGGGAGGGTTAATATCATCTTGCCGGCCAATGGTGTGAAGGGCCACGTAGTTGCCGTTCTCCAGCTTATCGGCCCCTCAGTTGAAGCTCCAATATGGAGGTTTCGTATGGTTTCGTATCTACCCCAGCTGGAATGGTCTATCATGGAATATCCCAAAATAAAATGGATGATAACATATGATAACTGGGGGTACCCTATGACTTAGGAACGCTCTAGATTTTGATACAGTCAGTTGCCGTTCGTTGCATCAAGTGAATGGGCCCCTTAAGCTTGGTAGGTTGCCCCAAATCGATCCCACACATCCCATTCTTCCGGCCATCAAATCCATTGTTTTACCAAGCTTGGGTTTGTCGGAAAATTGGAAAGCCCAAACTTTGAGGGTTTAACTGCTAACTGTTCTCCTGTTATAATTGCTAAGATTTCGATGTCACTATATCATATCCCCTATGTTCAAACAAACGCAGAACACGTCGTTGCTTCACTACAGGTTTGTCTGAACATAGGATACTTGTAACGAAAAACATGGGTCTATCAGGAGTCTATCATCGTTTTCCATATTAAACGTACCATGTGGGGGGTACACACCATTTTCAGACGGACCCAAAGATGAGATTTCTGGTTGTATTTTTTCCATCACATCCCAGTAAATATTCCCATGTTTTTCCTGACAAAATCATTATATCTATATTCAAATATAATTATTCAATATCTTATCTGGTTGTTTTTGATTCAACCCTTAAAACAAATCAATGTGGGGATCATCATCCCACGGATGGAAAAAAATCAAGCCATGAATGTCTCATTAATACACTATTTAAAAATCACCTAAATCCAATATGATTCCCGTAGAAGGCCCATATATCTATAATATATATGTATATATCATTCTATATATATTATATAATTATATACCCCAAAGAATTCCCGGAAACAAATGTCATATACCCTCTGGTACTCCCTCGATGCCTGGAAAAACATCGCAGATGGTTCCCGTTGCCTCTATTTCTAGGTGATGTTGCCAGGACCAGGACGAGGGCCGGCCGGCTTCGCCAAGGTGCGAGAAGCCAAATCTGCAATTTCCCGCTGGAACCTGAGCCGCTCGTTGCGCTGCCTCTCTGCATTTCAGACCGGCCTCAAATTGATGGGATCTATATGGATTTATCTGGAATTGATAAGCTTGGGATTGATTTGGGATGAATATTGGATTTATATAGGATTTATTTATGGGATTTAGAGGGGTCTTAATAAGAGATTCATGGATGATCTTCAGATGAAAATGACATTTTTTTGTCCGTGTCTGATGTTTTAAGTGATGCTTCTATTATCGCGTAGTTGATGCTTATTTCTCTGTGCTTGACTGTCACCCATTTTGGATCTTACTTCCTCATCTGCTGGTGATTCCCTGCAAGCATGGCTACCCCATCCATGCTCAAGCCCCCAAGGCCCCTGGCGGTCCGGGCACGGCGGCACCGCACAGCAACAGGCACCGGCACGACGCCTCAAATTGATGTGCCAATTTGGGGTGGAAAGGACTATGTAAGGGGAGCGTTCTTGTTGTTGTATGACTCTATATCTATATGTGTATTTTTTTTTCCTCCTGCCCATAGTAACGCAGTCGTTGCGGCAGAGCAACAGTTGAATTCGGACCCTTAGTCCAGACCGATAAACCGTCCAAAATCGTGATCCCTCATCTGCTCACAAAGTATATGTGTATATATATATATATACATATCACTATTTTCGCGTATACATATACATATACATATACATATACATATACAATATACAATATACAATATACAATAGACATATACATATCATATACATATACATATTATGTATACATGTATCGCTATTTTGGTATCGCTATTTTGGTTGGGCATTCAACCTACGTGGCTTTATGGAACTGACACTATGCTTCAGCGTGCATCTGGAACAAGACTCAAGCGCTTAGTAGTCTGCAGCCCATGGCAGAGTTGGTGACGATGGTAGCGATTCACCCATCACCCAACCATGTGGCCATGTGGCAACCCGCGACCCAATGACTAAGCCAATAAGTAACCCAGTGACCCACCATTTAGGGTTCTGACCAACTATCCCAAACGGGGATATACCTCACAATAAACCCAATTTTGGGATGATGGATAATTGGGTTACCACCTTGGTAAACTTGACCACTGGGTAATGAACAAGTGGGGTCCCCAGAATTTTGTATTGATAATAACTTCAATTCAAAAAATAGCCACAATTTCAAAATCAACCAGTGGTCTCTTGATCTAGGGATGGTAGTATGATGGTTTTGTAATCCCCAACATGCCCCTCATCTGCAGGTTTAATCCACATATTACTTAGTTGATTTTCTTTTTTGCGGCTTGTCGAACGATCTATTATATATATATAAACATAGCAACATATAGCAATACAAATTCAGCTCTGGTTTCAATCAGCAAATGAGGGGGGGACCTTGCCAACAAGTGTGAATTTATAAAATACATTAAATAAGATATATAATATAATATAACGGATATAATATATATATATAATTATATATATATATATTATAATTGTAATAATAACAATAATAATAATCATAATAAGAATATGTTTGGATATATATGTTGATATATGTTGATACATATATAAATACATGTATATATATATATGTTGATATACTTGGATTAAATGGAATCTCCTCAAGAATCTGATATTTGGGTGTGTCTGAAAATGGAATGGGCAATTTCAACAGGGAAGATGATGCACCAGGTGATCCAGGAAACCCACGGTGGGCAAGACATGGTCCGCCATGCCATGCTTGACATTTAGCCAACAAAAACAGTGAGATTCACATACCCTCCCAAAAACGGACACTGGTAAAGGTGGAGGGGCCACAATTTATACATTATAGCGCCACAAATAGGCTAAGAACGGCAAGAAATGTAGATATGACAGCACCAATGGATATTCCATTAGCACAAACTGGAATATCAAGCAACACAAAAATATCAACATATATCACCATTTATCAACATATATATACATATATATATATTTAATTATTTGATTAATTATATATAATATAATATAATATAATATAATAGAATATAATATAATATAATATAATATAATATAATATAATATAATATATATATATACATCAACTATATCTACGGTATATTTTCCCTTCATTCTTGTTGCTATCCACAACATCCAGGCCTAGGCACCAAGGCTCTTCCAGATTTCATCTCTCCAAGTGCGACCAGAGCTGCCACCAGGATAGCGCCTGGTCCGTGCTCCGTCGGCTCCGTTCATTCCCCTGGTGGATTTATCAACAGATCAAACACGAGCTTGAAACAGATCCAAGTTGTCTGAAAATGACGGGAACACAAGCAAAATCTTCATGCTTTATCATTCATTTGGTGGTATACCATGGTATACCTACCCCTCTGAAAAATATGAAAGTCAAATGGGATTATTGTTCCCAATATATGGAAAGTCATAAAACATGTTCCAAACCACCAACCAGTTGATCATCATCTATCACTTTTCCGTTTCCTATTGAATTCGCAATTGTGAGCTTGATCCTCCATGTTCAGACGCACCCACGTGGCTAGATGGAAACATGTGATGGGAAATCCCTCGATTGGCAAAAACAACCATGGTTTCCGGTAGAGTTTACCTACACGAAGCCAGTGCACTTCAGAAATCATCTGGGAAATTGATATGAAATTTTGAAACACAAACTTCTGAAAATTGTGAACCCCTTCACCTTTTACACCATTGATGAAAGCTGGTGAATGTATGGTGGAACTTGCGCAGCATCCGAGCAACTTGGCGGACTAGGCGAATCCTATTTTCCAAGAGAAACTAACAGGACAAATCTAGGAATCACAATAATCATCAGACATTTAGCATCATTTAGCAATAATATGCAATAATTAGCAATGGTCATAATAAAAATCGAATGAACTATGTTTCAAAAATCACATCTAACAATCATAATTTAGCAATACGTGCTTACGACATCATCTTACGACTCAATGAACATGGGATATGGCAGTGTGTCAAAACCTTGTACCCCTGTAGTTCACATCAAAATAGCTGGTAAATGGATGTTCATCCCCCTAAAAATGGTATTAATAGGTATTAATAGGTATTGATCCATAGCCATATAGCACCCCCCCGACCCAAAAAAACCAAGCGTTTCGAAGGGGCCTTGAGAGAAGCCCAGCATGCCGTCGAAGGGGCCCTCTTCAGTCCACACCTTTCGGATGAAGTCTAAGGTCTCTGGCCAACCCTCCTTGGAACGGAGCCAGCATGGGAGAAATTTATGGGAGATTCATGGAGAAAACCCCCTGGTGTCATCAAGGCCCCACAAAAAATCCATGAAAATCCATGAAAATCC
>Ga0126342_10019588_pt1 | contig 11472 bp, 7 predicted proteins | sample Cyp1metagenome_FD_92528 | JGI IMG/M metagenome (GOLD analysis project Ga0126342, IMG submission 92528) | Coral microbial communities from Lord Howe Island, Old Settlement Bay, Australia - Cyphastrea 1 metagenome | ecosystem: Host-associated > Invertebrates > Cnidaria > Coral ... | reverse complement strand
CATCATTACACCATCATTACACCATCATTACACCATCATTACACCATCATTACACCATCATTACACCATCATTACACCATCATTACACCATCATTACACCATCATTACACCATCATTACACCAGCATTACACCATCATTACACCATCATTAACCATGGTAATTTCCTGACAAACCGGACGACCGTGACCGTCCTCAGCAGACCCCCCTTCCCAGCACCCGGAGGGTTAACCCGTCCTCAGAGCCTTCTGACAGAAGCGCATTCAAACCTGCAGGATTTGGTCGCTAGCTACCCGGCCTGGTAAACGTTAACAAAAAGCTATGGAAAGATCCACCATTTTGAATGGGAAAATCCACGATTTCTATGGAAAATCCACTATAAACTATGGAAAATCGCCATTTTTAATGGGAAATTCCACTATTTCTATGGAAAATCCACTATAAACTATGGAAAATCACCATTTTTAATGGGAAAATCTACTATTTCTATGACCATTTTCAATAGCTATGTAACAAATTACCAGAGGATAGTCAAAAAAATGCATAGATGGAATAGTCAATCCCCCTGTGAATTAAGAAAAAAGGATGGGGAAGGTGGTTCTTAATTATTAAATCATGATCATTCGACTATCCCTCTTAACATGATCAACTTAAGAATCTTTATTATCCAAGTATCATCCAATCACATTGACCAAATCACAGTAATGATAGCAGCAAACCTACTTGGAAGATCATCCCGGTTAGTAACTGGTTACATACTTGTTAGTAAGTGGTGTCTTTACCCAATTAGAAATGGGATAATCCACTTAAAGGACTTACACTAAGTTACTAGGTGGGATGATCCTCCAAGTAGTGAGTATAACAGATGTCATCCATTTATAAGCACTACCAGGATTGTTACTGTGTGATTTTTGATCTTGCTATTACTAGTGATATATGGGTATATGTAAAATTAGTAAAATTAGTGTTATATAATGTCGTCCAATCATAATCAGATGCTATAAGATTGCTGCAAAAGATGGAACCCATTGATAATCCTAATCCTAAGCACACATGGATTAATAAATTTGGAGGACATTCTGTTCTGTACATCATTTCAATGGATTGGTTTCAGGGAAAAAATTATAGGAAACCATTATGCCATAGATTTTCCCATTAAATATGGGGCTTTCCTGCAAATTGTCCCTTAAACCAATCCATTAACATATGGTTTTCCTATGGTTTTCCTATGGTTTTCCTATGGTTTTCCTATGGTTTGAGATGATTCTGCTTGGGATCTGCGTCCCAGTCGTCGCAGTAAAATTTTTGGAGGACGCCATCGACCTCACCGAGATTTCCGAGGACCGGACCAACAAGATGCGATCGCTCCGATGAAATCTGATGATCAGTGGTGATAAGGATTCTCCAAATAGATATATCATATATATATATATATACATAGTATTGTCATCAGGATATCTTCCAAACATCCTCAAAGCTTGAACTCCCATGGTGTATCACCTCAAACGGTGTCCCCCCGAGTCCCCGTCGACCGATCTCAACCGACCTCGGCTGGCGTGCTCCGGCAGCTCCAGCGATTTCAATTGCACCAGGGCAGGTGCCGCCTGCGAGGCGACGTGACGCCTAAAAAAAATTGGAAAGAAGTAGGATTTCACTTGGTTTAACCATGTTTAACCATGTTTAACCTTCACAAATTTAGGAGTTATATATATATATATATCATGATCAAAAAATTGTAGAAACAGAGGATTTAGCCACGGATTTCGCCAAGGGCACAAAAGGGAGTTCAGCATCAAACATCTGCTGGAGCCCCAGGGTTTTTTCTTGGACAAGCCCTTCATAGGAAGACTACACTGTTGGCCAACCGCTTGGTTCATGAGTTTTGTAAGCCTCGTAACCAGGTTGGTTTATTATCCCAATAACATCCAATAACAATAGGATTCAAGGTTCGTAATTTTGGGGGTATACATATGCTATATACCATTGTTTCGCCTGAAATAGCATCATTATTAACCGATAGAATTATAGTAGCCTACTTAGCACAAACTCATATCACCATACCATATCCATAGCATCCATAGCAAATGTATGCAAATGTTAGATGCCCCACCAAAAAGTTAAAATAGTCTATTAACTGATCAGGGTCTGTTCCCATTGCACTCGCATTGTTCGATCGTTCAAGTCTTGCTGGCACATTTTTCCCCTGCGTGGTGATCTGAGATCGACCCATTGGCGATTTGATTGAAATGCCATGCCAGTGGTCAATGCCGAATGTTGCGTTACGCGTCAAGCAACTGAGTTGCTTAAGTGACCAAAACATACTAATTACTAAGACTATGCTTGCGAACAGATCAAGGTGAAAACAGCGAAATCTCATTCTTGGGAAAAAAAAAAACACACAAATACTATCTGGTTATTGAATATAGCCATGGAAAATCCCTTATAAATGGAGGTTTCTAGCTGGGAAAATCATCTATTTCTATGGACCATTTTCCATAGCTATGTTAAATAGCCAGAGGGTAAACAAACAAATGGTGTAACATTCTGCAGCATCATCGATTTTGAAGCTAGGAAGGTGCCCCAGTTGGTTACACCTCGATTTCTCCCTTAGCAACACTCATGAAAAAGCTCTACCCCGCATCATAATCTATCATGCCCTTGTTATTATGTGTTTTACCATCTGGTTATTTAACAGTTTGCCATGGAAAATCACCATGCTATTAATAGGTAAACCATCTATTTCTATGGGTCATCTATACCATGGCTATGTTAAATAACCAGATGGTATATCTTTGTTTTTTGATGGTGAATTCCGAATTCAAAATAAGATTTGGAATAAATATAAAATTTACCCAAATTGATCATAATTATGGTTTGTTTATAATATAATCTTGGAATATCATTTTGATGATCTTCGCCCCAAACATTGAAGGAAAAGTTCAGCCCTAAGTTATGGCAATGTTCAGCTTCAAAATGATGCGTTTCCCCATTAAAGTTGCCATCACCTAGGGATTCCCCATCATATTCCCATGCTATTCAAACTAATTCCTGGTTCTATTGTGCTAAAGAATGATAAAAACATGTTAAAAATCGAATTTTTCATGGATGTTTTCCAAATTCTCAGACCATTATCATCATAGAAAGCTGTGCCCACCCCCCAAGCCCAACAAAAATCGGAACCGTTGCCGCCTGGGCCTTCAAGACCTTCAAGGCACGTCCAATGGCATCCACCGACTCCGTATAATCCTGGCGTCGTGGTGGTCCAAATGAGGATACACTAAATCATATGTGCGTAATATATGGTTAATAATACTATATGGCTATAATATATGCTTAATAATACTATATGGCTATATCATATATGGTTAATAAGGGTTAATAGTAATGATATATATAGTTAGTATATGGTTAATATATACATATAGATAGTTAGTGTGGGAAAAACAATGTCATAAACCACCCATGACTGGGAATGGTAAACATACCACCCATAGAAATGGTGATGGCTGGGGGATGGTTTATGACATTGCTTTACCCACATTGTATTATATTTTTTCATAAAGAGCTGCTAGATATTCATCGAACATATCCCACATTATCTGGTGGGAATATAAGACCCTACTCTCCGTGTGGTACATAAAGAGCCATCAAAACTTTCAAAACGGTGATGGTAACATATGGATACATATGGTAACCAGCAAAAAAAAACATTTTACCAGCTTCAATTTGCTTTTTCACGCGAAAGTCATGGCACATCTTCGGAGATTTGGGATTCGAGCAGCGAGATTTGAAGCAGCTGATTTAGCTCAGTGATTTGACCACCAAAGTGTGATTTCAGCAGAACGGTGATGGGATCAGTGTCACAAAAAAGGTCTAAACAACTATTGTTACCCATAGGATCCATGGTGCTAACATTTGGGGTATATTGATGGGATCCATGTTACCATATATAGCATACATGGATCCTATGGGTTAGGGAGATGGTGTTATTACTAGCTCCGGTCCAGGTTTAAGCGAAGTAATTCCTTAAATTGTGAAAATTGGTGTTTTTGTTACTTTCCATTCAGCATTTTAGATATTGACTAAAGATCGAAGTAAGGTTTACTTAACCTTCATCCAGCAAATCCATCTGGGCTCTTGCTTAAAATACATCCATGGTTTTGTTGATTTACAATGAAGAAAAACTACAAGCAGCAACCCGAAATCTTCGCCCTTTTAAGTGATGTGCTGCTCCAGGACGTGACTTGCCAGCTGCAAGCTAGTGCCCCAGTGATGTTTGTTGGTTTATCACCGGTGTTTTCCTAAAATGGGGCTATCCCCAAATCATCCACTTTAGATTGGGATTTTCCAGTATAAACCATCCATTTTGGGTACCCGGGTACCCCCATTTTATGGAAACCTCCCAATGAAAACGACAAATACCATCCGTTGATCAGTTCCATGGCTGCTGGGAAAATCATCCAGCAAGCCATGGAACTCATATGCCATACTTGGTGGCCAACTACCCACGGCTCGTAAGTGGGTTAGTTCACCCCAGTGAGAAATACATGGGATTTTTGTAGGGTTAATCCACTGAAATCACTGGGGTGAACTAACCCACTTACTAAGTGGGATGAACCACCAAGTATGGTATATCATGATAGACAGTATCAACCATATGGTAAACCTATGGCTGGTTGGTGGTGCAATAACCATCTTGAAAAATGATGGAGTTCGTCAATGGGAAGGATGACATCCCATATATGAAATGGAAAATAAAAAATGTTCCAAACCACCAACCAGAGTAGTGATTTGGCTCCCAATTTCGCTATCATTTGGGAGCCCCACCGACTGTCTTTCCCTTATTTTTGGTCAGGGAAACATCCAATGGTGCCCTTGCCAATTCTTTGTGATACCCTCCTGTAGACTGACATGGATGTGGTTTACCCACCACCTGACAGGATCATTTTCCTAGGGAGTCACCAAATCCCAGTCACCAAATCCTTATTGTGTCACCATTCCCCTTCCATGGCTTGTTACCCTCTGGTTCTGTCAAAATAACTATGGAAAGATCCACCATTTTTAATGGGAAAACTCACTATTTCTATGGCCATTTTCAATAGCTATGTAACAAATTTTCAATAGCTATGTAACAAATTACCAGAGGGTAAATACCTAAGGTATATGGCTTGAAAAACCTGCCCTGTGCGCTGTGCCTTCAACATGGCTTGGAAGTCCTTACGCTCGGTCTCGCGCACCTTGCTGGCTGACTGGCGAAGATATACCCTCTGGTAAACTAACATAGCTATTGAAAATTGCCATTTATAGATGATTTTTCCATTAAAAATGGTGATTTTCCATAGCTATGTTAGTTTACCAGAGGGTATATCTCATGGAGACAATAGTAGGCGAACCATGGGGATGATACTGTGGATGGAAGAAATCCTGCATCACCTTGTCACCTTGGATGGTTGAACCCCTATAAATAATGATATAAATAATAAACCACCTATCATCCGGTGCAGGATTTCTTCCATCCACCGTGTGTCGTGAAATAGTGGGGAATATATCTATAGATTGGGAGAAAAATGGAATGACTTGATTGATAACTGGCTTAACTATCGGGCTTGTGGTTGAGATATCTATGTCTATGGTTACAAGAAAATGACTTCATGATAAGTATTGCTAGATATGTAGACATATATATATACATATTTATAATGGTTTAACAACTTTGGTAAGTTGTTTTTCAACGGGTTCTCCCAGGCATGCCTTTTGTTGCGTGTAAGTGTAAGCACTGGGCAGCGAATTTCCGAAGCACTCAGTGGAAGCAAAGTCATCACTGTAGAAGTTCCAGCGAGTGGCGAAAGCGAGGGTTTGGCTGCCCAGGTAGTGCTTCTCCGGGGCTGGAGTGTAACGGATGTACTGTGCGCCATCCACTTTCTGGAAGTGTAAAAATCAAGCCATGCGACACCTTGTGGTTGGCTTCACCAACTTGTCAGGCACCAAACATAGGGATTCCTGTTGAATCTAGGTAACCCCCCTTTGAAACTGGGTCATAACCATCTTAGAAATCGGGTCACCCAAGTCTTCTTTCATGAAATTCTGCATGTTAGAAGAATCAGATTTAGGGAATCATAAACACAAAACAGGATTGAACAGTGTGTGTGTATATATATATATATATCTCTACATATATATATATATACAGACCCAATCACCAACAACCATGGCCAATAATAGAAACCTAGGAACAAACAGAGTTTCTAGATTTTGTAGATAGCTATTCCTCCGTTCAGGGCTAGAATTTTTTAGCAATCGTAGACCCAACCAAGGTTTGCCCAATCAAGTTCGGAGTCCCAATCGGATGATCCCAAGCAAAATTCACCATGGTGAGGTCCTCGACTGGTTTCATCGTTGCGAACTGGACAATCACCATGCTATTAATGGGTAGTCATCAACGATTTCTATGGGCCATGGCTTCAATAGCGAAATGTAAGAAATTACCAGAAGGTAAATCCCATACAATCACATTATTCTGGATCTATACTGATCTAATGGGTATTAATTATTAATAGTAATATATAGTATATGGTATCTAATCACTGGCCATCTCAGGAACCGATTCATTGGAGGTACCTACCATATATAAGGCCTATTTTTCAGGGCTATGTGAGGGAATATCCCCTCAAAATATGGCCTTATATGGTACAGTACATCCATTTTAGGATCCTGAAATTCCCATTGAATTGATCAGGAGGTAATAATCCCTATCTGGTGGGTGGTTGACCTATCCCTCTGAAAAATATGAAAGTCAAATGGGATTATTGTTCCCAATATATGGAAAAATAAAATTCATGTTCCAAACCACCAACCAGCTAAGATTGAAAAAAATATGGCTATGTTAAAAGCCCTTTTATGAGGAATATAATGGGAATATACCGGGATATCAATCCAACTTACTGTCATTTTTTTCAGCTGGAACGAAACCGTTGCAGTGGAATGTGTTGATCCCTCCATTTTGGAAGGCGACATGGGGGGGACCCAATATTAAGCAATGAACCATATGATATGTGGTAAACCGCCAGAAACCGACGACGGATGATGTTTACCACCCATAAAAATGGCAACATTGGGGATGTGATTTTCTCAGTTGACCACATCAGTCACAAGTCTCCAGGCAGCGTTTGCTGCCCGGCTGTTCAGTGTTTGTTGCTACGAAAATACATAGATCTGCCAATAGGTCACCACGGTGACTGGTTTATCCTCACCATTTCACAACTCAGCAGTGTTCAAAGCCTCGTCATCCCTACTGGTTGGTTGAGAATGGGATTCACATTGTCATGATCATATCCAATAAACAAGGCAGCATAACAGCATAACCCTACAAACCACTACCAATCAACCATCAACCAAGAAGAATTTTGGGTCATCGTATCCTAATAAATTCAACCAACTGATGGCGAAATAAGTAGTAAAACCTACAATGATAGCTAAGCCAGCAATTAATGGCTAAATTGCCATCAACAACAAGCAATGAACAAGAATATCACATTGGCTCAGTTGGATATTAATTCCCAGTCTATTCAAATAATATGGTATTAATCATCAACCCTGATGGTATAGTTGTTGTGGGTTGTTTCACATTATATCCCCATGTTGTGTTATATATCCTTAAAATATCTCCCGATTCACGGCTTCAATCATCAAGTTCATAGAAAACAAAGCCGTCAAATGCCATATATATATATTATATATATATCAACATATACCCTCTGGTAAATTAACATGACGACCCTGGCAGTCATCGGGGTTGGAAGACTAGTTTCCTCTATAAAAACTGGTGATTTTCAGGGTTTATATCACAAATATCCCATGATTTCCAGCTAGAAGCATCAAAAAAACACCAGTCTTCCATGAACATTTCATGGTTTCGGTCGAGCCACTCATTTACCATTACGTATCCGACGTATCCCCGTTTTGTTGATGCTTAACATTCACCATTCTTCACCGAGTTTTTTTAGCCACTATTAAGCCACGATTAACCATGAACCGGTGCCAAATCCCCATTGCTGATGCCTAAATTTCCCACTTGTTGAACCTACCGATGATTAAGGTAACTCAGAGGTTTTCATGATTTTTCCCATGGAATCTCCAGAAATCACCATCCACTTGGTGGCTCATCCCACGAATCGTAAGTGGTTTATAACCCCAGTGATTTACATGGGATAAGTAGGGTAAATCCACACCAATCACTGGGGTGAACTAACCCACTTACGAGCCGTGGGATGAACCACCATCCACTGATCCAGATGGCGACCTCCTTCTCCGCCGTCACGGACTCCACTTCCGCCAGGTGCCCAGCGATCTCCTCTGCCAGCCTTATGGTAAAGTTAGCAGCAATTTATGGCAAATGGTGGCTGAATATTGAGGGAACAATGAGACAATAATGGTTCATAATGATTGATAATGATTGAGAATGGTTCATAATGATTGATAATGGTTGATAATGGTTCATAATGATTGATAATGATTGATAATGGTTAAGAATGATCAATGATTGTTAATAATAATGGTGAATACCGCCTTCATAATGGGCTGATGATGGCTTAATAATGGTTTTAATTCTGGTTGATCATGACTTAATGATTAAATGATAGCGTTTTTAGCATCAAACATGGAGGATTTACCAGCCATTGATGGGGATTTACCACCGGTTTATGGTTTTCATAGTGGCTTAATACTATGGTTGAAAATATGTAGGTCTGTGCCTTGGAAATGCGAGGGTGAACCAGCAAAAGTAGGGATGTATGGCCTACCAAAATGGTGGCTGGTAAAGCATAAACAAATAACCAACATACAAATCAATGGCCATTTCAGGAACCTAAATTGGAGGTACCTACCATATATAAGGCCTATTTTTGAGGCCTATGTAAGGGAATATCCCACCAAAATATGGCCTGAAAAATGGTACTAACGTACCTCCATTTTAGGATCCTGAAGATCTCCCATTGAATAAATGGATGTGCCAAGTTATGGATGATTGCCATACCAAGCAGAGCGAAGATATTCTTTTGATCATCTGATGGGAAAAAATACAAAATGGCACTATTGTTGCTGGCTGATCGTTTGATTTTCTTGTGGTTTAGTAGCCATTCTACAGAGAATCAGGCAATGCCAGCCATCCTAAAGATATCAGGCAATCGGTGCTTGGCTTCGATTGAAATCGCCATAACCTTCATGTTCAATCCTGCGTAATCCTGCAAGCAACCTCCAAGGTGCACCAACAGACTGGCGGAACATGGTTTTCTGGAGATTTCTGAGATACCATCTGGTTCTGACATTCACAGTTTGCCATGGAAAATCACAATTTCTAATAGGTAAACCATCTATAAATGGGCCATCTATACCATGGCTATGTTAAATAATCAGAGGGTACCTGATGATACCCGCATTGTTTAGGTTACCATCTTCAACGAGGATACCAAACTAGGTCACTTGGTGAGAGCAAAAGAATGTTTTGGGGATCCCGATTTCTGATAAGTTCAAGTATGAGGGCACCCCATAATTGCAGGATTTCCGGTATTTTTATGATAGTAAACATATACAGGAATAGCAATGATGATATTCCAACCTTGAAGGTTGCTTAGAATCCACCACACCCAAGATCCTGCTTGTCAAGGTTGTCAAAAATTGTTGGTTCAAGATTCATTGCAACATATTATATAGGTATACTATATTATACTATATTATACTATATTATATTATACTATATTATACTATATTATATTATACTATATTATATTATATCAAATTATATTATATCAAATTATATTATATTATATTGTATACATACCTATTTATATATTATTGCAACAGTGAAAATCCTCCAATCCCCTTTCTGGGCTTGCGCACTTCTCAGCGTCCGACCCGCTCTTCTCAATTTCTGCAGTCAGCACCTTGCAACGCAACGCTGCGGTGGTCGTGGAAATGGATAGGTTTCATCCCAAACTGGGGGTTGATTCATATAACTCTATGTATATATTTATACATATGATAAAATGGGAATATCATGGGGATATACTCACTATACTCTATATATATCTGGGTAAATGAAATAATATTTCACGAACCTGAATTGTTGGGCCATAAAAGGGGATGATTTTCCTATAAAAACCATGATTCCAGTGAGGGAGAACAGTTAGGTCGTGATTGAATTTACCCAGAACCATATACTCATATATTGGTTCTTATATCATAAAACATTGGGAAGAAATATTTTCGTATATATTAATCAACCTCCAGTATTTAGATCCAAATGCTTCATATATCATATACGCGTATTAAATTTAGGGTTTTCCATTTGAGTCATTTTTTAAGTCATGATATCGGGTCAGTTTCGCGGGGACCAAAACATAGGCTTCCTTGCTGTGGATGACCTTTTCTGGTCCCAAGTTCCCGTGGATGATGACAGTCTTCACGTCGCAAAGAAACCTGGATTTTTAATTCCAAATTTTTCGGGATCATTTACTAATGATTATCTATGGTTATCTACGGTTATTTGTGGTTTTTAAATATCAACACTTATTGATTATACATATATATATATGTATATTATATATCATACATTTCACTTATCAGGATTCTCCACCCATGTAAAAAAAAAACGAGCAACCAACAAGTGCAAGAATAACTAAACAGGAGCAAAAAAACAGCGACCAGAAGGTATCTAATATAACTAATAGCTCTACCCTGGATCAATCAGGGGTTGTCTATAACTTTATCACCATTTATCTCCAAGTTATTATTGATCACCTCCTGGTTGCTGGTTTCAGCCCCTCTGAAAAACATGAAAGTCAGTTGGGATTATTATTCCCAATATATGGAAAGTCATAAAATTCATGTTCCAAACCACCAACCAGCCTCAAATCGTCTTCCCAAATGGTGCCCAAAGAGAAGGATTCACCGGGAAAAGAGACCGCGATCTTCGCCGGGATTCAACCAACACAAAGTCAGTGCCACCGACGATGGTTAAGAGTCGACATTATTACTGGTTCTTGCTGGTTGATAAACAAGAAAAACACTTTGGAAAAAAAAAATGTTATATACAATTTGTCTCAACTCCCATTTGTTGGAGGGAAATCGTCTTCCAAGCCCGATGTCGGCATCTATGTTGGGGGGCGGGTAGGGGATAAAATGGGAACACGGGATGAATTGGTGCTTATTATTTTACCAGTTTTAACCTATCGTACCCCAAAAAAAACAGGGAGACAGGATGGTATTCGGTATAGATGATATGTTCAGCTGTTCAACCTTAGGTGGTGCCCCCCAGTTCTGCTTGTTGTTGTACGTTCAAACCACTAACTAATATGTCTACAATGTGAGGCCCCCAAGATAGCTAAGTTGGTTTATAACTCCAATAACTATGGTTTATGGTATTTATAACTATAGTTACTGGGGCTTATAAACCAACTTATAACTGGGGGGCCTCACAT
>Ga0126342_10019587_pt1 | contig 11473 bp, 12 predicted proteins | sample Cyp1metagenome_FD_92528 | JGI IMG/M metagenome (GOLD analysis project Ga0126342, IMG submission 92528) | Coral microbial communities from Lord Howe Island, Old Settlement Bay, Australia - Cyphastrea 1 metagenome | ecosystem: Host-associated > Invertebrates > Cnidaria > Coral ... | reverse complement strand
ACCTGTATTTACAGGTTTCAGCAGGGGTAATTCCTATTACACCCAAATGGACTGATAAACCTATAAACCGGGAAACACCGTTAAGCTAGCAGCTAAACCCTTTTTGGACTGAGCCGCAATGCTAGTCAGCATATTACTATAGTACAGCTATGTTTTACATGGGATGCAAATACACCATCATCATCCATCATCTACCCATGTGTACTGCTGTATATGTCAACTTCGCTTGGTTACATCCACTCCCCACGCCGGGATGGTGATCCGAGCCCACGTCCTCTAGTGACAACCTCAGCTGGGCGCAAAGTTGGTGCCTTGGGATCAAGCTCCGAGCTATCTTAAAGGTTTCCAGTTTTCAGACGTTTTCAGGGCAATATATCACTGGGTCGTATCTCTCGCAGCTGAGGTTTTTTTTTGGATTGTCCCAACATCGACCTCAGAGGACTGACAACAACTCAGGGCCGCGTCTCATCGGGGGCTGCTGACGGGTGACAAACTGTCCCCATCAGAGTCCGCATCTTTCAGAATTTTTTGCACGTCCTGGCACTCTGTGTATGCCTGGTTCTGAGTAGACTAGTTGGGGGGTGATGCACGTGATGGAAATGTATGGAAATGTGCTTTCCCAAGCATGAAAAATGTTACACCAGTCAACGGCATCCTGGTTTGTCAACGGAAACCTCTGTGGATGTAGGACTACCCTCCGGTAGTCAAACATGGCAAGCTGGAAAATCCCCGACCTCAATGGAGGTTTAAATAGTAAAATCATGGAACTAAATGGTGGATCTCCAATTGCCACGTTTGGTTGGGCCACAGGGTACATTGGATTTCCAAGTTTTCCAAGGATTAATCCCCATGAAGACACCGTCATGACCGCCACGGGCCTCAACTTTGGAACGTGCGCTGGCACGCGCCAGGGGTGAGACCCCAGAGAGCCTGATGAAAGCGACGGGGCACCAGGCGGACCCCTGTGCGCAAAAAATGATTACCCTCCAGCTATATGAACCTTACGGAAAATCCCATGTATAGCTGTAAGGCATATTAGTTGTAGCACAATGCATGGGCATAAATGTATGGTAGGTTATGTGCACCCATTTGCAGAAGAAAATCCGGGGTATAACATGGGATGTTCGCTTGGCAATAGATTGGCGGTGTAGTGGCTCTCCAAAGATGGCAATGATGGTAACCCCATGTAACCCCATGTAACCCCCATCACCCATCCAACTCCGGCAGGATGGTAAGTATGTGGGAAGCTTAAAGATGCCATAGACATCCATAGAGAGCGACGTTAAGATGTCCTGACGCAACTAGTGCCATTGTTGCGAAGGGTTTCTTCAATCTCTATGCAAGATCTTGCTGGAAGGCCTCCTGTAGGTCTCTTCAAGATATCTAAACAATCTTGGAGGAACCCGGGATAACTGTGGAAATAAAAACCGATGGATGTCCTGGAATTTGACGCTCCCAAATCTACAAACAAAATCTCTGGGCAACACCAATCCCTGCCCTACACACAAAAATCTCGTGGATCTCTGCAAAGTGCGGTTGCCCAATTTGTTTCAGTAACGATTGACTTCGGGGACCCTCAGATGAAGGATTTGCCACGGCAATTTGCCTCGCTCTCTTCGCCATGTCGCAAGTGGTCGGAGTTTCCGGAACTCGTCGTTTTTGGAAAACCGAACATTGTGCAGCTGGATGGATATGGGTTTGTCTGAAAATAGTGTATCTCATATTCCAATGGATTATCACCATGTTCCCCATTAAAATTGCTATTTGTGGGTATCCCCTATTTTCAGACAAACCCATATGGATGGTTACTGAAGCCCAATCGAAGATTGAACTCTGGTTTTGCGGTGTCTCGTGCACTTTTGGATCTTGAGCCTGTCACGGAGGATCTGGCGACACCAGGGCACCCTGGGCGACCATTGATCCAAGGAAGCGGAAAAAGTAGGAATTCTATATAGCTGTGCTAATGTGTGGGTTGGCCCAAAAATGGGGTGCCACAAAATCTAGTGGTTCAAACATGTGCAAAACAAAGTCTTTATCAAAATTGCCGTTTTGGGCTGTATCTCATTTCGTGAACAAAGCCATCTTAAGTCATGAATCAGTTTCAATTCGTGGGATGCACATCCAAGTAAATGTCTAAATGTCCCAGAAAGCCAGGCATGGTCCTGGCGCACATCGCTCGTGACCTTACCATCTATAGATTGAATTCGTGATACTGTCTATGGCAAAAAATGAATGTCAACCCCAACTCCCCATTCATTGCCCTCAAGATCAGGGACGTCACCATCCAGCTATCCAAAAATGTATAGACAGGACACACGTGATACCATTTAGCCAATGATATTTCAAACAAACTCAGTACTGAGTAAAAGAGTATCCAACTGAAACTTCTCGAATTTTACCAAGGTATCCCCTAGTCAAGTGATAGTTGCTGCTGAATTGGTAACCCCTCCACAACCACGGATTAGTAGTCTCTGTTTTTTTGATTTACCTGAGGGGGGGTACCCCAGTTATATAGTCATAAAATGTCATAAATTTCCATGAAAAATTGCACCCCTTCTAATTAGTAGAGGGCTTCAATCAAATCATGGGACATTGAGCCCAGAGGTTTCGGAAAAGGAATTACTGGTGCTAAACGTAAGGAATGGATGGGACTGGGGGTTGCTGGGATTATTATTGCTCGTGATTATGGATCATCCCCTCTTTCCCTGCTAAGCACCAGTAGATTACTTCAGGGCACCACAGGCACCACAGGATCTCGCGTTTTGCAAGGCGCTCCAGTCACCGAATCGATCAACGAGCGATGCTCAGCACAAAGGGCAAGGGACCCACGGAACCCACAATTTATGCAAATAGCGTGGAAAAATGTGGAAAAGAATAGATTCAATGATGTGATAGTACTAATGATAGTACTAATGTGGAAACCAATGATGTACTATTCAAAGATGATCATGATGTGATAGTACTAATGATGGTGTTAACGAGGATGACAATGAGAACTATAACAGATAACAACATGCAATAATGAACATATGAAAACATATGTGCAAATCACGACATGCCATGTATTCCACAGGCTTTGGCCAGTGATGTTGGCGAATCCGAACCACCAACAACCGCAGTTGCCGATGAAGATCATACTCAGGTTGCTGATGCTTCCCCCCTAACATTGAATACACTGCTTAGTAATGAGTAACCATCTATTGTAATATTTTATATATTCGGAATGCCCATGATACAACAGGCAAAGTGCTGAGATCTACGCAATGAAATAGACATAAATAGACTGATGTTGCACCCTTCTGGAGTCACAATCTACAATTGCCAGACTGGTAAGCCTACTCCGAAAACCCGTCGATGGTTGAAGTCCCCGTCGGTCCCTCTGTCCACAGGGTCAGCTGCTCTGTTTCAGAGTGGCGACCTGGCGAAACAAGGGGTAACTGATATCACCATGGGGGTTGTGGGGCCCCATTGAAGTTATGATGAATTGGGATATGGGGCCCTTAGATCCCAACTTAGCTATGGTTCACTGCGACTGCACCCCTAAGCTGGAAATCATCACTGTCAGGCTTGCTCCCAACACCCCAGATGCATTTGATTTGATCTATGGCAACCTCAGATTCGGGATATCTACCAACCCCTTATTAACAACAACTGGTGATGCCATCGGCCTCGCGGCGTTCGCGGCGTCAGGCCAACAACCTGCATGGCACGTGCCATGAGTGTTGGGGAGTCACCGTTTTTTTCCCCAAAAAAAGACAGGTGATGATATTGGGGGTAGTTTATATGTTGGATCTACCTGACTCACCATTTTGTGTAAAACTGAATGCTGGTAGATTATACTATATATAGATATTCATTATTGTATAATGTTTACGTGATATTATATAGTTGGAGATAGTGGGATATTCTACGTTTTTGATATGATCAATACCCTCTGGTAATTTGTCACATAGCTATTGAAAATACCCATAGAAATAGTGAGTTTTCCCATCAATAGCATGGTGGATCTTTCCATAGTTTTTTGTATGTTTTACCAGAGGGTATTCAATATCAATAAAATGGAGGGACATTAGTACCATAAAAAGCCATATGGGTATGGATCCATACCTATTAATACCATTTTTAGTGGGTTATTCACATCCATAAATCCCAGCTATTTTGATGTGAACTACAGGGGTACAAGGTTTTGACACACTGCCATATAAAGCCATATGGGTTTGTCTGAAAATGGTGCATCTCATATTCCAATGGATTATCACCATGTTCCCCATTCAAATTGCTATGAATGTGGCTATCCCCTATTTTCAGACAAACCCATATAAACCCATATAAAGCCATATAAAGTGCCATTGTGGCTGGTCAAATTTTCGGGTCAAAACTCAGCCTGTCCAACCCCAAACCCGCCTGTCCGTCCGTCCGCCGAAGCTCCGCGCGGCATCGCCCAGAGAGATGCCGGAGCCTGGGAAGCCCCAACGGGGTCCCAACGGGGAACGGGGGGAAAGTCAAAAAAGCCCCAGAAATACCATGGAAAATGATGGCTTTATATGGCTTTATATGGCTTTATATGGCTTTATATGGTACTAATGTCCCTCCATTTTATTGATATTGGATACCCTCTGGTAAAACTAACATAGCTATGGGAAATCACCATTTTGAATGGGAAAACTCACTATTTCTATGACCATGTTCAATAGCGAACTTTGTATGTTTACCAGAGGGGACCATGGAAAATGATGAGAATGTCTATCAAAACCCTTTAAAGACGGTGAAATTGATGATGTTCAAATGATCCCCAATTTTTCTCATGGGTGGGATGGAAAGATCCAAGATTGCCTAAAGAGTTGAAATGGCAAGTCAGTGGGGAAACAACTGTCCATTGGGTTTGCCGGTGAGTTTACCCATCAAAACGTCATATTTAGCTGGGTACTCAGGTACTCTTCTAGCCCCACCAAAAATGTGATCAATTGGAAAAATCCACCAGGAATGGGGGTGGTGACCAACGGAAATTGATAATAAATCTGTCATTATATATACCGAGAAACACCATTTTCATGGGATATCCTGGGTTTACCCGGGTCAAAGGCTGGAAATTACAGTAGTGGCCATACCTCGACATGGCCCATCCATCCCAAACCCGGGATCACTTCTTAGGGATAGCGTATGCCAAGATGTGATGGGTTTAGGGTTCCCACTTTCACTAGCGATGCTATTTCTGGTCCTCTACTTTTGACCCATCGGATTTTGTTGGTTGCATTGGTTTGATTGTACTCATCTATTCATCTATTCCGCCCAAAAATACCTGTTCACCCTTCCCCCCCCACATGGGAAACACATGAAGCAGGTTCAACCCTCGTCCCTCTCTCACTCTGCGGGATCAGCTAGCCGCTTTTATACCCACTGGGCCACTTGGCATATCCCTTTCTGGGTAGTGCTTTCTCCCCAACCGAATTGGAGTGAACACACTCAAGAAGAGAACAAGAAGAGAACAAGGTCTTCTAGATTTCTAGATCGCCAATCGAACACCGACCATCAATCTGGGGTTAAAAAAGTACTGCCCAAAACAAAATGCGTCAAGACATTCAAACCCCCGAAATCCAAAAACGTCGCTCCGTTGAAATTCCAAGTAGTTTTTTTCATCCCCAGGCCTGCCATAATTTCTGGTACTGACACGGTTGAGGCCTGGCACCAGGGTATGGCTGAAAATGAGCTACACCTCCAGTGCAACTGGTTACGGAAAAACTTGGTTTTTAACATGTTTAAACCATTTTGGATTGGGGAAGGTCCCCCAAAAATTGGTGCGGGTGCGAAACCATATGATGTCGAGCTGCAAGGAGGTGCCAAGGATACTATAGCTGGTTGATGACCAATATTTCACCAGGCTTGATAGCGGATATTGTATGTATACCCTCTGGTAATTTGACATAGCTATGGAAAATCACCATTTTTAATGGGAAAATCCACGAAATAAATGGCCATTTTCAATAGCTATGTTACTATGTTAAATTACCGGAGGGTATATGTCTATATATCTTATATATAAATTATATATATATATACACATTATACTACGTTGCTAATGGGGTTTAATTTATATCACAACTGATTACCGTGGAGGCACCATTTTCTGGAGCTTGAAGGAGCAATCCCATGAGCCCACCCTCCAAAGACATGCCGGTGTGGGCAAAGGAGGAAATCTCCCGGATTAATTCCTGACGCCAAGAACTGATAGGACCCACAGGGTTAGGGGAAGTGTTGGAAGAACGAAAATCTGCAGGAAAGCCTTGTTTCACACTCAAAATGCCAGGAAATTTCGGTAAATTTTCCTTTGAACCTATTCTGGGATGCAAGTTTGGTGATTTGGAGATGCCCAAAACTCTGGATTTTGGAAGGTCAGCGCTCTTGAAGTTCCATAAGCCTTGTGCCACTTGGTGAAATGGACCAAACACTAAAGATTTGAGCTGGTCAGGATCATCTTCCCTGGTCTTGGGTTGGGCAAAGACAGAGTCAGTCACCCGAGTCAGTCGCCCCAAACGTCCGAGTCAGGAACCCCATAGGACAAAATCAGTCACCGGTGAACACTAGCACACTGGATGCAGGGAAATCAAGAAGAGACAGAGAGTCAGCAACCGAGAGTCAGTCACCCCTCGGAAGCCGGGAGGAGGATCAAGGAACCCGGAGGAAAACAGAAAGTCAACAACAAAGAGTCGGTCACCCTGGAAGGAGAATCCAGGAACCCCAACAACAAAGACTCAGTCACCCCTGAAAGCTATCTATCCATCCATCCATCTATCCATCCATCTATCTATCTATTAAGGAACCCATGGGAACATGGAAAAACGGAACGCCAACAACAAAGAGTCCCTCAAGAAACCTTAACGCAACCCTTTAAAAAAACAAAGCAACACTAAGTAAAGCCTAAACCAATCCTCACGCAAACCCTGACAAAACCCTACACCTACCCTAGACCAACCCCAAAGAAACCCTAAACCAACCCGAAATATACCCTAAACCAACCCCCAAATATAACCTAAACGAAACTTAAACAAACCCTAAACTAATCCTAAATAAACCCTAAACCAACCCTAAGCCAACCCTAAGTAAACCCCAAACCAGCGCTAAAACAGACCCTAAACCAACCACAAAACAAACCCTGATGAAACAATAGTTCAACCCTGAACCAAACCAAAACAAAGCCTAAACCAAGCATCCATAAACCCCAAACCAAGACTACATCAACCCCAAAACAAACCCGACAGAAACCCTAAACCAACCCTCAAGCAAACCCTGACGAAACCCAAATTTCACCTTAAACCAAATCTAAATAAACCCCAAACCAAGCCTAAAAACCCAAAACCAACACTAAGTAAACCCTAAAGAGACCCTAAAACAAACCTTGACAAAACCCGACATTGACCATTAACCCGAAACTAACCCCAAATAAAACCTAAACCAAGCCTGACTATACTACTCTAAACCAAGCCTAAATAAACCCTAAACCAACCCTAAATAAACCCTAAACCAACCTTAAAACAAATCCTGACGAAACCCATGATTACCCTAAGCCAACCCTTTAAAAACCCTAAAACAAGCCTAAATAAACCCCAAACCAACACAAAGTCAACCCTAAATAGACCCTGAAACAAACTATGAGGAAACCCTGCAGAACCTTAAACCAACCCTAAAACTAACCCTTAATAGACCCCAATACATCTTGAAACAACCCTGAACCAACCCTAAAGAAACCATGTCACTTTGATGGCCCACGAGGCACGCCGCAAGGCAGTCACCCCTCGCCCCCAGTGGGGCTGTGGAGGGTGACTGACTCCGACGTGGGGGGTGGTTGACTCACTGTGGTCTGACTCTGCTAGTGGGTATCCGATTCCGTCTGGTCGCGTCTTGGGTTAATCTCATTGAAATTCCTGGGGGCAACGATTTCGATTCTGGATTATTGGTAAAAGTATAAAGAAGATCGAGTCACTTTCTCCCTTTTTCCCTGCTCCCGCACCTCTTTCATGCCGACCAGTTTGTGATAGTCCTGCATGTCAAAACAGAAGGCCGGACGTGGAAGGAAAAAGTATATAAATCCCTTGCAAACCCCTGAGCTCAGCATTCCGAAGTTCTCCTAATTATTCCAAAACATGGTCTGGAAATCCCCCAAACTAAAAGAACCCCTGAATGACCAGGAGATATGACTCATAGCTGCCACTGAGTAGGGATCAATAGGGACCTATTCAGTCCTCCGTCGTCAGAGTCTGTCGGAAGGAATCCTGGTTGCTGCGTTCTACGACTCCCAGGGTGCCACGGGCACAGTAGGCAAAAAGATGTGGGAATTTCTGCTGCGTTTCAGGCCACAGCTAAACGGCTAAACCATCAAGGGCTGATTCGGCCGAGCTGTGCTTAGGATAGAGACCCTTTGACACATGGCAAGTGGCCTCTGTATCCTTTTGGATGCTCATTACACACCAATCTCTCCTTAAAGGCCGGATCATGCTCGCAATAGATCTGGAAGAGTTTCCTAAGGCGCTGCGACCCTGTTCAAGGCAGGATCTGATCTTTCCGCCTCTATGGAATCGAAGAATTACAATCTGTCAGAATCAAATGATCTCTTACTTGTCCAACAATTTTCAAGTTGATTACAAATTCAATATAGTAACCATTATTCACATTGATTACTGTACTACAAACTGGTTTGGTATTCATAACCAGTACTATTATATACTGTAATTCCAAACGGTTGTATTCTACTTATTGGTTAGCATTTAGAATTACAATTTCCAACGTGATTGTCAATTCTACTATGATTTTGTAGGAAATACTTATATATTGGTATTCCATTGGTTAGCATTGGTAGTTGTAAATAGTTTGTTAACCAATACTAACTTGATTTGTAACCATACTAAGCTCATTGGTAATTGTTACCATTAAAACTATAACCATTATGTAAACTAATGATGTTGGTACCCGTTATATGTTACCATACTAACAACATTGGTTAGTTAATAGTAAATTGCTACTGCAACTATAAAAATTCACTATGCAACTGGTAGAATTCTATAATATTCTTGAAGCTCACAGAATCTCCGTTTTTGCCACGGTTTTAACACTTCTCTCATCCAAATCCACAAGGATTCCCTCCATTGTTCCATCATTTTTACCATTGGTTCCATAATGTCGCATTTTTCCCACGATGTACCCTATGTTCAATCAATTCCATCATTACAGAAGGATCTAAATCTGCCACCCCCTCCGAACAATACGTATAAAGGTCTTATAATGATTATGTTGTATTCTATCTTATGGAAAGTACAAGTGGTGCAAAAAGGCCGCTTTTTGCGAGAAAACCCAGGATCCTGGAGAACCAGAAATTTACGCTAAGAACCCTTCCATGACTTCGTGGGGGTCTCCTAAAAACTCGGGTCGTTTTATCCAAAAAAACATAGGCTCCGGGCAAACGTCCGGATCTGTGCGCAATCGTAAATATTGGTAGTAACCTTACCCAATGGTAAATGGAACATTTAATCTAACAATATTCAGTGGTACATATTGGCAACAGTAATACTAACCAATGGTAAATTGCTAGTGACCATTTCCAACGATTTGGGTCGCGAGATCTCGAGTCAAAGCAACAGATCTTCGAGCCAATGAACCAGCAGCGGATTCGGCCCATACCTTTCGACAGCGCCAACGCAAAGGCGCGCAGTTCCCGCAGTTCACGCAGGCCATGGGGCCACAAAGATGGGTTGAACTCACTTTAAATGGGACGGGATATGTATATATATATGTGTGTGTATGTATTTACAAATATATGCAAATATATACATATGTGTTTATATATTTATATGTGTGTATGTGTGTATGTGTGTATGTATGTATGTATGTATGTATGTATGTATGTATCTTTGTATCTTTGTATCTTTGTATCTTTGTATCTTTGTATCTTTGTATCTTTGTATCTTTGTATCTTTGTATCTTTGTTTCTTTGTTTCTTTGTTTCTTTGTTTCTTTGTTTCTTTGTTTCTTTGTTTCTTTGTTTCTTTGTTTCTTTGTTTCTTTGTTTCTTTGTTTCTTTGTTTGACATGTATGTATGTATGTATGTTATCTCTCTGTGATATCATGGGAACGAATGGGATATGAACTACCATTCAATGGATTGGCTTAAGGAAAATCAGGAAAATCTACGGTTTAAGCCGGCGTTTTTTGGGAATTTTCCTACCGTTTTTCACAACGGGATGCCGGTCATTTTCCAACACCAAGAAATTGTCATTTTCCAACACCAAAAAACGGACATGTTTCAACACAACTCCGTAAAATCAAGCGCGGAATTCTCACCGCCGCCAAGATTCTGCGCAACGTAGCCGAATAGAGAAGGGATGCTGGCTCTTTTGGGGCTCTTACACACATCTCGGCGCACACACGAATTTTTACATTTATATTATATTCTATTTATTTTTTGAATGGATATATGGAATAATGCTTAAAGTTCATGTAAAGTTTTTGTGAAACTGTTTCGAGTTGGTTTACAGTGTCAATTTCGGTTGGTTAAGAGTTTATTCAGGATTGGTTTGAAGTTTATTTAGGAGTGGCTCAGGATCTATCTAGAGTTGGTTTAGGACCTATTTGGGGTTGGTTTAGGCTCTGTTTAGGGTTGGTTTTAGGTTTTGTTTCGGTTTGGTTTAGGTTCTGTGTAGAGTTGGTGTAAAACCTGCTCAGGGTTGGTTTACAGTTTATTTTAGCGTTGGTTTAGGATTTCTTTAGGCCTGGTTTACATCTTATTGGGGTTGGTGAGGGGTTTATTTAGGCTTGGTTTAACATATATTTGGGGTTGGTTTAGGATCTATTTAGGGCTGGTTCAGGGCTTATTTAGGATTAGTTTCAGATTTATTTAGGTAATGCTTAGGGTTTACTTGAGTTGTTTTAGTGTTTTTCTTTGTTTTGGGTTTTGTCTAGGGTTCATTTAGGGCTGATTTAGGGGTTATGTCACGTCTATGTATTATATGATGTTTGTTAAGGTTTATTTACGGTATGAGAAACAAAAGAACAGCAAGGAAAAGCAGGTAAGCAGAAAAAAAAACAGAAAGCAGAGAAGCAAAGAAGCTGGAAAAGCAGAAAAGCAGGGAAAAGCAGAAAAGTGGAGAAGGAGAGAAGCAAAAAAGCGGAAAAGCAGGAAAACGCAGAAAAGCAGAGAAGCAAACCAGCAGGGAAAAGCGGAGAAGCAAAAAAGCAGGGAAAAGCAGAGAAGCAGAGAAACTGGGAACCAGAAATCCAGAAAAAACATTAAAACGGAAGAAAAAAACAAAAACTAATCCTCCATTAGTTGCTGGTATTTAGGGTGTGTTTAAAGTTTTTTGTGGTTGGTTGAAGGTTTATTTGCGGTTTATTTAAGGTCGCTTTAGGGTTTATTTCGGGTTGGTGTAAATCTATTGAGGGACAGTTTCTGGTTCATTTGGTGGTGATTTAGGGTTTATTTTGAATT
>Ga0126342_10019586_pt1 | contig 11474 bp, 13 predicted proteins | sample Cyp1metagenome_FD_92528 | JGI IMG/M metagenome (GOLD analysis project Ga0126342, IMG submission 92528) | Coral microbial communities from Lord Howe Island, Old Settlement Bay, Australia - Cyphastrea 1 metagenome | ecosystem: Host-associated > Invertebrates > Cnidaria > Coral ... | reverse complement strand
TCTCTAGGAAGTCTCTTGGCAAGATCTCTGTATGAGATCTATCTCTGTACAAGCTCTCCAATAAAGGTCTCTTGTCAGGATCTCTGTAAGAGACCTCTTGGTAAGACCTTTTTGTAAGGTGTGCCAGAGATCTCTATACGAAGTCTCGTACCAAGATCTGTGCAAGAGATCTCTGTACAAGCTCTCTATAAGAGGTCTCTTGGCAAAATCTTTGTAAGCGACCTCTTGGCAAGATCTCTGCAACAGATCTCTACCCAAGGTCTCTGCAAAAGATCTCTTCGCAAGCTCTCTATAAGAGGTCTCTTGGCAAGATCCCCGTAAGAGATCTCCCTCCAAGGTCTCTGAACAAGATCTCTAAAACAGGTTTCTTGGCAAGATCTCTGCAAGAGATCTCTGCACAAGCTCTCTCCAACGGTCTCTTGGCAAGATCTCTGTAAAAGCTTTGCACACGCTCTCTATCAGAGGTCTCTTGGCAAGATCCCTCCGCAAGATATTTCTGCGCAAGCTTTCTCTAAGAGGTCTCTTGGCAAGATCCTTGCAAGAGCTGCACACGCTCTCTCTAAGAGGTCTCTTGGCAACATCTCTGAAAGAAATCTGTACAAGTTCCCTCTCTCTCTCTCACATAAATTTCTTGACAGAATCAGCACTGCGTCACAACGAGAGCAATCTGATATGTACAAAGTGACGAGAGGGTTGCGTGAGCACACCTTACAATCTCAACAAACACTGCGTGCACCACGAAAAATGAAGATTGAAAATGAAAAAACGATGCTTTACCTGGGTTTTAATCATCTTTTAAGCACCGCGCTTGCCACGAAAATTGAGCCCGAGGCATCCGAAGTGCTGCACCTGCCACACAGCATCATCATCATGCCCAAATCAACAATGACGACAATTTCACAAAACAAGATTCTGGAGCATCGTCCAAGTTCACCAGGCACTGGGCCTGCCACGGCAAATGACCTCCAAAAGCACCTCTCGTTTCGGCCCACGCTTGCCAACGTTTTAGCAACCTGCAGACACACCGATGACAAAGTGTCCGATGTTTTGCACCTGTCAAGCAAAAATCACGTTCCAAACCACAAAATGTCAACAAAGTCCGCCACGAAAAAAAAACACTGCGTCTCGGCTCTGATAGGGGCCCCTTTTGTTGCATAGCTCCTGCAGACTGACCATGGCAGCGACCTGAGCCCTGCGCTCTGAAAACATCCGGCTGACGTGCGCTTTGCATTGCGGCTGTTCTACTTCGACTTCAACCCCTTCAGGCAACTGGATTGGAATTGTGGCCGATTAAGGGGTAAGAGCCCAATCGCCCCCTGTGTGCTCCAGCTACATTGGTAGCGGAGCGAAAGCTCCAGGCCTTGCATCGCGCCAACGTCGAATCATCACCTGAGGTGATTAGAACTCCGAAGCCTTTGCATTGACCTGAAGCTGGCTGGCCCTTCGGACTACTTGCTGTTCACCAAGGACTTTTTGGCCGAGACCTTTGGCAACCGTTTGCTGCACTTTCAGGTGGTAGGACCTGAAACCTTACTGGCCCCAAGCTGCACTTTGCAGGATGGCTTCTGAAAAGGAGCAAACAATCCCTTCATGGGATGGCAGTGGCGAGAACGTGGAGAAGGTATACAAGAGAAGTTTGTTGGTATGTCCGTGGGACAGCTGTGGAAAAGCGCAGGTACTGCGCAACGAAGTTGGTTGGCAAGCTTCGTGGACCAGCTCGGCTGTTGGCGATGAGTTGGACAACCATGGAGTTTGACCACACGAATGGGGTCCAAGAACTTCTACAAATGTAGATGATGCACTTGGAGATGATGCAGTCCCACTGACTGCACATGGTGTTTTTGATGATTTCTCCGAGCATTGGCATGTGCTCGCAATCATAGCTGGAGATCTAAATCATCAAGATCAAATGCATGATCTCGCAATCAGTGCTGGTGCTCATGCTGTTCACGATTTGCAGTTTCTCGCCATCAGTGCTGGCTCACCTCATGTTCAGATCGGTTCGAACGTTTTGTCCCATCAGAGCCACTGTAAAGATAGCACAGTGCCGAAGGAGTCCGAGATGTCATCACCGCTCTTGCGCAGCTTCAGGTTCAGCTCAGATAACCTTCGGGCCAGTAAGGTGGTGAAGATCACTGCAATCAGTTTCAGCTGTGTTCATCATGAGGGCGTGACGGATGGCAGGATGAAAAGAATTAGGAAAACTCCACTTGCGCTCTCGAAAAATACCATTCTCGTCGCTACTCAAAAACTATTGAAAACATGTGTCATGAATCATGAAACATCTTCTTTCCATCAAGAACAATTGGATGCTCAGCGAAATCTATGGTGACACGTCCATGAAGTCAAAGCTTGGCATTTGCATTGACGAAAATTCCAAACAAGTAGATCGATGGAGAAACAGTCCATTGTCATACGCAATCACAATGCCTGCACCCAAGTGGCGGAGTTGGGCCACCTTGGCCACACAAAAAGTTAATGAGACATCCCCAAGGATCCACCCGGCTAAGTGCCTGTCTCGATGTCCATTGCCAAAGCGGCAGGGCGGAAGGTCCTCATTGCAAACGCTGCAGGAAAAGCGAAGGGAACCTACACCAACAGCATTTTCTGTGGCACCAGTGTCAATGATTGCTAACGCTCTGCCGTTCGATGCCAGCTCATCCCATTCCGCTGTCAGGACATTCAGATGGACGTCATAGTTTAATATGACTTTCCTTTTTCCTTGTGGCTCTTACCAAATTTCCTTTAGCAAAAGCCCTTCTGATATTCCTTTTGAAAAACGATCAGGACACTGAGCATGTGAATGACCGGGCTTACCACCAATGAAACATGGACCAAAACCTTTCTTTGGCTTCCCTTTTCCTCTCCCTGCAACGGAAGGGCTGCTCGATTTGCCCTTGCCAGAAGAGCTACATGCAGGTGATGTGAGTCCCGTGCGCGTCATGGATTCAGGGGCGTACTAAGACTGTAATTTTAGATATTTTTTCACTTCAGGCACTTAACGTTTTCACGGTGCCCGCCGCCCACCTGTGATATCTCCTGTTTGGACTTGACCTGGGTCCGTGAGCGCGCAATATGCCATGCACGCCAGTGTGATAACGTAGAGAAGGGAGACTCCGCCGATCAGAGGTGCCATGCTGATCTCCATATCCCCATGAATTGCGACAACTTTGGGATTTGAAGCGTGATCATGGACAGACCTCAAGGCTTCACAAGACAGGACTCCCCCTCAACATCCCTCAACAAACCGGCTTGAAAACCCTTCGACAATCATCACAAATGCATTCTGTTCCTTGTTTTCGTTTTGTTTTCACTTGGGTTCTTTGTGGCTTTGTTCAGTGCATGTTCTAAAGCCTCTCCTGCGCAAGCAGTGCTCAGGGCCAGCGCCAGCGGCAGGTGGGGTGTCATGTCCACACTGTAGCATGTGTAGCCTTCACTTGCCGCCTCTCTTTCTGACTTTTCCGAGTCAGACCCATCTTGGTCTGGCTTCTCCATCTCAAAAGGTGGCGCACCCTGCGAAGTCAGCAGCGTTGGCGGGAGCTGCATCTCCATGTCCGATGCACCAACGTGCAAAGGGCAAAGTACCTGCACGATCACAGCTTGAGCCGTAAAGCGTGGGGCGGCGTGAGGCACTTGCAAGATCTCGCCAACATCATAATGGTTCTGACATGTTCTGAATGTTAACGCAGTGCTGGCACCTGGAGTGAAAACGCGATTGGTTTACTACCAGGCACAATGAAAGCCAACCCTGCAACCCCCAACAACTGCTCGCCTCAGGGCTTTCAAATGAGTGATGGTTTTCTGGGTACCTGCAGTTGGCAACTTTGCCATGTCAACAGGTGATGGTGAGACCTGGGTCAAGGTTCCGTCTGGGAGATGGAGTTGTTCTGAACTAGCTGAAGATCAGTAAGCTCATGGCTGTCAAATAAGCGAAGGAATTTGACGATGAACTCCTGTCAAGAATCGAGGACCTTGACATTGTTTCAGCAGTTCCGTGCATGTTGAAATCAGTTGCACGTATTGGATTGCAAAACCAAATGTTCACGAGGTGTCTGGCGGGTTTACGTCTGTCATCAGTGATCAAAAGATAACCCCTATATCTTCCACTACTTTGTCACAGGAACATTAGAGGAACTGCATTCAAGGTTCAACGTCTCAAGCTACTGTCACCAAGGCTGAACAAAAAACACACCATGGCATGGTTCAAAATCTATGGCCCATTTTGGTCATGATCTGATTCAATTGTAGTCTACTTTGGGCGGTAGTTGGGTACCAGGGTGTTGAAATATGGCCGCGTTTCCGTTTCCCATCTAGGACCAAACACTTCAAGAGTTCCCACCATCCATGGCCTCAACAAAGCGCTTCTCACTGCGGCAGATGCTAAGGTGATGAGGGGAGACCTGTGTGTCGCTGGCATGGAGAACCCCCCACTGAGTGACCAGTGAACAAACTGCAAACGGTGAACCTGGAGACATCCTTCGCTCTCCCGTCACTAGGCTGCACATGCATGCCATGCTACAAACATCTTGCAATCATAACTGACCGAAATTTACCAAAATAACTCACCATGACAGGAGATGTTCAAGCAGAAAGAGACCAGATTTCCAGTATGCCATGAAGACAAATCAAATCGCGATCCCTTTGGTCCCTTTGGATCCCCCCAACATCTGACACTGAAATCCTCAAAACGTCAACCACATGTTGCTCACAAAAACTGCAACATGTGTCAAACAAGGCGGACGAAAGGGGATAAGAAAATGTGTTCGGCCGATCCCGCGGAATTTGTGCAAGATGCTCCACCAGCTCCATTCACTTCCAAGGTTTTCCAAACATGTCCCAGGAATATTTCAGGATCTCCCCCGAAAATTTACGATTTCCCAATTTTAACACATGAGATTTGGCAAAAATATTTCCGCCATGTCTTACCATGTTCCACCATACCCGATAGATTCCATAGATTTTGCACATGAAATTCCCATGCGGTATTCAACCATTTCCGAATATTTCCGACCATTTCGAACTGTTTTTCACCATTTTCCCACCATGTTTCCCCCATGGGCTTCACACGGATTTTCCATGGAATCTTCAATCCCAACGAGAGGAACCATGGACGAGGCACGTCCAGGAAAGTGGGAGCCTGGCCGGCCACGACCTCCTCCGGTAAGTCATAGCCTCCGCAATCTGAGACCATCAGTGATGTTGTACGCGTGATATGCATGTATACTTTTCTCCTTGCATGTGTACATGCATATATGTATACAGATGTATGTACATACAAGGTTATACAAGCATGTGTGCAAATAGGAAAAATGTGTGTGTGTGTCTGCATCTGTGTATGTGAACAAGTATGTCATACACACATACATGCATGCACGCATGCATAAAAAACAACCGACAAACAGACGTACAAACAGATAAACAAACAAACACATAGATAAACAAACAAACAGACAGACAAACAAGCAAGCAAGCAGGCATACATAAATGCAGCCAGACAGACAGACAGACAGACAGCCAGCCAGCCAGGCAGGCAGGCAGACAGACAGACAGACAGACATGCATAATCGGCATACATACAAACAAACATGCATACACAAACAGCAACATAATGTTTTGAGACGTGCTTGTTGGTGTTGTACATGCAGTTGACGGTTGAAACGATTTGTCGGGCAACGGTGTCTGGAATGGCGATACACATGCATGTGTATATGGTATACACATGGACATGTATACATGCTGTTTGCACGTATAGTCAGTTTTATATGCAGAAATCGAAGTTACATAAAATGACATGTCGAAATCTGCAGCTCCAAATCTGTCCGGCTCGGCTCGGCACCGCGTTGTTACCACGCCACTTGAGTTGGTGTTTGGGACGACCCGCATCTTGAACCTGGCAGACAAGATGGCATGTCTATGTACGCTTGAACAATGTATATGTGCAAATATGTACACATGATACATGATGATACATGTGTACATGTGTACATGTATACAAACATCTCTGCATGTCTGTACACAGGTATAGGTGTAATGTATGTGTGCGCATGTGTGCGCATACCCATGTGCATGTATGCATCATCAAGTGTATATATATATATATTTATAAATATATATATATGAATATATATATATATATATTATGAATATATATATATATATATATTTATTTATTTATGTATATATATATATATTTATGTATATATATATATGATGTATGCATGCAGATGTATATAATGGTTGTGCATATATATATATACATACATACATGTGTATGTGTATTTTGTACGTGTCCAAGAATATCTATGCACACAATTGCACCAGTGTTAGTACAGTGCAGTAAATCTACTGTAAATACGAAACGCTGCCTTTGCGTTCCAGTTTCAGCTCCAAATTCAGCGAAAGATTGGATGACCGATAGAGCTTAACGCTATGTAGCCGCGATCGGTAGTCGCCATGAACACCCATGAATCAACATGAGAAGCCATCAAGAAACCAGACCATACAGGAGCAACTCGTCAAGCGTCATCAACACATAAAGATCAACCTATATCAAATTCTCAAACCGAAGACCGATAACTGGATGCCATGAGTCGACAGTTTCAACCCAGATCAGGGCCCGCACAGGTGGATGGCCCCGCGCAGTCCACCGTCTGACATCGTCTGGCCCCTACTATCTCAGTCCAAGCGACAACAGTGAATAGTGAAGACTTATTCCTGGATTGCCAATCTTAAAATGATGAACTCAATATCTTTGAACTGTTACAGGTTGGGGGGAATCACCTAACTCATCATCTTACATAGGGGGCTGCATCACCTTTCCAAGTGGAACCAATGCGACAAGCCACCTGGTCGGGTTCCCATCCAAGTAACGTCGCAAGGAGCTCTCCACCGGACAGCAGAAGGGGTGGCTTGGTTCAAGTCATGGCTGGTACCGGTATGACCCACAAAGCCATGGCAACATTCGGATCGGGAACCCATCCAAGGCTTGGGAAGAGGAGGGGGCATCAACGACAGTGATGAGAGTTCGAAAGTCGATGATTGGGCACGGGATCGTAATGAGATCATCATGATGGTAATGATGACGGTGATGATGATGATGATGATGATGATCATCATCATCATCATAATCATGGTGATCTTGACTATCTGTCGCAAGAGGATTGCAATAACCAACCAGCATGAAAGCAATATTTCAGCACACTTGATTTACAGCAAACATATCATTGCACAGTGTCAGCATGTGGCACAACCTCCGCAAGCTACCAACACTGTGCCCAGCCACTCAACGACCTGATTGATTTTGCCAACCACAAGACTACCCAAATTTGATGAACTGCAATGAAATACAACAACGTAGGAGTACGGTGGAAGACAATGAAATGCGATCATACACTATGCAACGCGCGTAAACCCATTGAACCATTCGTCAAGCCTATCTCAATTCTTATCGCAAAGCGACAAAACACACATTGAAAATCCAATCAGCCCCTCAAACAAAAAACATGGGCGAACTGGATCTTGGAATTTGGCAGGTTTGGTCCCCCACGGCACCATGGCACCTAATCTATCTCATCTGACCCTTGTGCCAAACATACCTGTAAAGGTCCTGGCACAGCGGCACAGGGGAAAACTCTGCAGCCACGCTGCTCAAAAGCTTTGGGTCATAGTGGTCATAGTCATTGATGCGTGATTCCATTGGATGGTACAGGATTGTCATGTTTGGGATGGCCTGGGTATCGCAGATCACTGCTCATGAAGTGGGTCTCCTACAATGGGCGAACTTGGGTCGAAGCTGGAAGAAACTCCAAGTTGATGTCTGGCCATCATTGCCATCACCCTAAAAACCTCTGTTTCAAGTTTCACCCAGTGCCTGTGATCAGGGCAACCGCCTTGGGCTGTCTTAGACAGGGGAGGCGGCAGTTTACGCGGATAGTGAAATCATCAGTTGGGTGATAATCCAAAGACAAACCCCAAAGTACTAAATCATATCATCAAAGATGATTATGAATTATGACTTGTCTCTTGGACAATCTACTATGTGTCGTGGATAACCATCTATCTTTAGACAAACCTTGGATAATCCATAGATACTTTCTGGGGACAGTCCTTGGATAATCCATAGCCTTTCACGTTGATAATCCAAAACCGTGGTACTTAGCATCCAAGGCCTAAACTAAATACTGCATGTAAATCATGGAAATCTGTTTGGCTCCAGCTTGGTTTGGAACCAGGTCGCCATTTGGATAATCCAATGAAGATTATTCGGTTTGGAAGATCCCATTCGTATGAACATGAGGATCGTCTAGGATACTTCGTGCCTCAGATCCAAGTGAGAAATCAATAAGAATACGCATAGGTTGGACAAAACCTCTTTGTACTTGGCTTCCTTGCCCTGACAGCGGTCCTGAAGGGCCTGGAGGAACGGGAACCAGAGGTGACCGGGTGACGCGGTGACTTGTTTGATTATGTTATGGGCCTCTGAACGGCTAGCTACTTGTGATCCATATGAATGATGTCATATTGATCTCATCTACAGGGATCATATCACACATCGATACATGTGGATATTGAACTTGGACTATGCAGGTGCATATGTATATACATAGGTATGCATGCATGTGTATTTCTTTACAGGCATGGTATGTTGTTACATTTTGCACACATGAAAAACAGCTCACCGATGTAAATATCCGTAATGTCTGTCAAAAGGACGGGAATCTGGAGCATGGACGTGATTTTGGCAAACATGTGGAAACGTCGGCTGTTGGCATCTTGGACTGGAAAGTGTGTCTGTCCAGGGTAGAAGGCATATCTCTGAGTACATGTTGTTTTGTCGGGTTGTGCCTCTGCGCATGCCGCATGCCTGACACTTTAGTTGCGGCAGTGAAACAGTGAAACATATGAAGGCAAATGCCCTCAGTCATCCTTCTGGTGCTGTTTCAGGTATCACATTACACTCATTGCACAACATTGCAGCATTGCTCTGCTCTGCTTTGCCCTAGCTCGCAAGAAATAGCAAGAACTTGTTAATCTCATTTGCTCGCGACATACCTGACTGCAGCATCAAAGGCGCTGAGGTCACAGCGCGATCAAGGCTCCAAAGCGTCGTAGTGCAAACCGCCCTGGTAAATCACCTGGGCCAAGACTCTTGCTTTACGTTCCGCAGCGCGTGGCGTCTGAACGCACAGTGACCCAAAACCAACAGACAGTCGAACATGTTAATCTCTGAGATTCGCGCACGGATGGTCTTGTTCTTAGAATGGGGCACGGGTGTTGCATAAAAATTGCTCGGAAGGAACGCCTAAAATTACCTAAAAGCTGAAGAAGTATACAAGATGTGCATGATTCAGTTGTTGATTCTCAAGATTACTCAAGGCATGCATGATACAAGGAAAATGGTAGTGCACTGTTGGGTCAATACCTCAGTGACATTGTGCTGAGCGGCTGCAGTGGGGCTGTTGAAGCACGAGATCCGCTTGAACTTGGCAGAATACCTGCAAGTTTGCGAAGCTGTTGCGCAGCAAAATCGTGCGTCTCATTTGCACAGCCTCTCCATGAACAAACACTGCGCTAAACAGTCAATTTTGTCTGCTAAATGATGTTGATTACTCTGCACATGTACCAGCCACCACCATCGCATCAGGCTGATTTCGTCTCGGACTGCAGTCACAACTCAATATAGCTCAATCACTGTCAGCCTCGAACCACTTACATGGGCCAGCCTGCCCATGCTTTCATAAACGTGGATATTCACTTTCTTCACGGCGGAGCAGCAGGCCTGGCTGTTGCAACGGCTTTAGGCAAGTGCATCTGGTGAACCAAGAACAGCCACTGATAGCCGCTACAGATCCGCTATAAGCCAATTGAGTTGGAGGTGCTTGTCAACACCTTTTCTGGAAGCTAGCGACTAGTGGGAACAGAGTCGAACACGAAGCACGGCGGAAATCATCAACATGGCTTACCATCTCATTCTTCGGGTTACAATCTCGGTGGAAAGTGGGTGGCTGTGAAGTTACGGGTTGGCAATCGCAGGTGCCTCAGGCAGGGTAAGTGGCCGCAGTTCTACCTACCGACTGCTTGCCAGTGGCTGGCACCTGACCTCTGAGCTGGGACAATCAACGAAACCAGGTGTACGATTGAAGGGGCCTCTGTGCGGAGGTGTTTTGACATGAGCGCAATGCTTGTATCAGAGGTGCTTTGGCTGTTTTGCCCAGCGTGTCAACCTTGGGACGGACACAAAACAGTAGGAAAAAAGGTGCGGGGAAGCTGCGCTAGGACACCGGGACTTGGAAACAGTGAAGAATGGGACGGGCAGAAGACTTTGGAACATGCTGGAAGATAGCGAGCTGAAAGGGCAGGAGTTGGGACGGACATAAAAACCGTGGCAAGGAGCGCAGCGTCGCAAACGGGTCGGCAATAGCTTGGAAAGAGTTGCTGCGGGGAATGTTTCGCTTAATTAGACAAATTGCAGCTCTCCCGCGTTAATGGATCACCCACCAACTTGTAGATCACCAGCCATGCCAGGACATGCTGCGCTACTTGCAACTGCAAAGGAGCTGAACCATGGCACAACTGTAAGTCCTGCCGCTGGGACCATTTCGATTCCACCGCCACAGCCAGAAATGGCTTGCCGCCGCGTGTAGCTAGGGATGGCGCAGGTCATCATACAATAGACCCGATACATCACAACATCCCAACATCGAATGCAGTGCTCCCAAACGCCCAGTATCTTTGGCGCACTCCTGGCCTGAGATCTTGGAATCCCATCTCACCCAGTGCTGGCACCGTTGCCGAGTCCGCCTTGCCAAAGATACGCCGCCTACCATCTACCTTTGGCATTGATTAAAGCAGGCATGGCGCCAGTCAAAATGACAAAAAGCCTGTGTGGTTCTGGCACCAGTCCTCCAACGTGTCTCCGGCAACCTCCCACTGCGGATTCTCCCTGAGAAAACGGGCCAGGTCCCGACCTGAGCTCTCTGAGCGGGGCTGTCGGATGATCATTGGAATGCTGAGAGAAGCCAACTATTCCATCCTTTTGGAGAATGTATCACTGAATGGATTGACCACTGACGACTCCATCAAAATTAGCAGATTCCCCCTGATTCCCCCTGATTCCCCCTTCAAGTCATTCCAAAATTATAATCCAGATTTTATCATGTATCCTTGATCAATCCTGGAAACTGACATTTAATCCTTTTTGTGCTGGTGCAACTGGTCCCAGCCGCTGTCAGGTGATGATACCATTTAGACGCTCCACTGAGTCTCGGCTCTGATAGGGGCCCCTTTTGTTGCATAGCTCCTGCAGCCTGACAAGGGCAGCGACCTGAGCCCTGCGCCCTGAAACATCCGGCGCTGACGTGCGCTTTGCATTGCGGCTGTTCTACTTCGACTTCAACCCCTTCAGGCAACTGGATTGGAATTGTGGCCGATTAAGGGGTAAGAGCCCAATCGCCCCCTGTGTGCTCCAGCTACAC
>Ga0126342_10019585_pt1 | contig 11474 bp, 11 predicted proteins | sample Cyp1metagenome_FD_92528 | JGI IMG/M metagenome (GOLD analysis project Ga0126342, IMG submission 92528) | Coral microbial communities from Lord Howe Island, Old Settlement Bay, Australia - Cyphastrea 1 metagenome | ecosystem: Host-associated > Invertebrates > Cnidaria > Coral ... | reverse complement strand
TGTCCCCTGTTTCAGAACCATTGGCTTGCGGCACTCTGTCTGATTCCATGACTGCAGCACGGCCATCCGTGTCCCCTGTTTCAGAACCATTGGCTTGCGGCACTCTGTCTGATTCCATGACTGCAGCACGGCCATCCGTGTCTCCTGTTTCAGAACCATTGGCTTGCAGCACTGAGTCTGGTTCCATGACTGCAGCACGGCCATCCATGTCCCCTGTTTCAGAATCATTGACTTGCGGCACTGAATCTGGATGGACCATGGAAGCAGGATCGAGGCTGTTGGAAGACAAGATCTGGTTGGTTTCATCACTTCTTGGCTCAGGAGCATTTTCTGCGGATGGTTCTTGTTGAGCTTCTTCTGCGTTGAGAGGCTCGGGATCGTCTTCAAGTCTTCGTGCTCGCAACACAGCCAGAGGCAAAGAAGTCTCCTTAAATTCTGCCACGAAGAGTTTCGAGACCGCTTTGATCAATGCTGCAAATCAACAAGCATCTGTTTGCAGGCAAGCAACAAACAATGACAAAGGGTCAACGGCACCCGGACTGGAACCTGAGGTTACACGACTCGTCGTAGACATATGAAAAAATAAGGTCTATCTACAATGCTTTATCACTTCCCTAGCCTAGCCAGCTTTTGTCGGCGCGAAGTGGAAAAGTTGTGCGTCAAAAGCTGTGCGTAAAACCACAAAACGGTGACATCTTGACACTTGTTAATGTATAACTTTCAATTCAAAAGGACCTCACACAACTTGCGGAGGTTCCCTTTAGATCCCATAGATCCCTTTACCACAGCTCTGACTCCCGTCCAAAGCCTGAGTCAATGGGCACCAAAGTGCTGATCGGAGATGGGAGGCCCAGCCGCCCACTGAGCCTGTGTCACTGACGAAACTTGGTGATATACCGCTATTCGGGAGCAGACATCTGCAGCAACTACTAATGCAAAAATTCAATACAGTTCAAGACAAACTGCACTAAGGCTTCTTATTTGATGTTTGATGGTATCCATTTCATTCCATTTCATCATATCCATGTCCAGTTCCACCGGAATTTAACTTCAGACTGCGACTTTGAAACTCATGGTTCCAGAAAGCTTCCTAGCAACAGGTCAACAGTTCAAGAGGAGAAAGCTCGATGAGCTTCCTCTGCCTCCCTGCAGAAGTTGTCTATGCAAAGGACTCAGACAAATTGTGGGGGAAACAAATCGCAAGCGCTGACGTGGAACATTTTTGGCCATTCTGCAACCCGGCTGGCTGACCTGCTTGTAGCGTCGCGAAGAAGCTGATCATCTCTGTACAACTCTTCAGCAGCAAATTCGAGGGCCCATCCTGATCTTCTGAATAAAATTGAAAGAGCAATATTAGTACAGAAAAAATGTGTTTAGGAATATCAGGCAACCCAAACGCAGAACTCTTGTTGTCTGAAGCCGGGCCTCACATTATACAAGTCAATTATTTGGTCAAACGGAGGTCAACCAAGCGTTTGCACGTTCTATGAGTTGCAAGAATCAGGCTTTGGCAATTGACGTCGTTAAATCATGTTGAATCCAAGATTCCATTGGACTTTTCGACGGCCATCACCATAAGCTCTCTGTCCGCTCGCAGGGCCCGACTAGCATATCTCAAAGCTCTCCAATCTGCGAAGTCGGAAGCATCAACAACAAAAGATTTAACACACATAAATGAATATCATATGCAGCTGTAATTGTTGTATATATATAATTGCTAGTAGCATCTCGTAACGCATCTTCCAGATATGAATTCATACCAGGCTTGTTAAATTCATTGGCTTCAACGTTTGTTCGGCCGCTAGCAACAAAAAACTTTGCAAGTCCTGTCTTAGCTTTGCGCGTTTCCGCCTTGTTCAACTGCTTCTTGCACAATTTCGCGGTCACCCCTGTGGAAGGAGTGTCACAAAAGAGTTTGCAAAAATTCACCTTGCAACCTTTTCCATCCTTTTCCAATCACAAATGTCATACGATATCATACGGCTTCAAAGTCATTGGCGCTAGCCTCAAATCCTCGCAGGCAAACTCCAGGGCTTGCCAATTTTGCTTCACTGCACCTGCAGCTACCGATATCATGGCATCCGACGCTGGAGCATAAGCTAAGCAATCAACAGAAACACGTGACAGTTGAAGTGAATGAAAGCATGTGAAAACAACATCCTAGATCCAAGTTGATGGCAGAAACTAGCTCATCCACAAGACATTAACATCTTGGCTTGAAACAGCAAAGCTTTGTTCTTATGTTGTTTCTGCGTGCAACAAAGCTGCAAAGCACAGCTTCCCTATCTCTCTGGATTTCAGCTGGGCAAAACTCCAATTCCTGAGGCGGTAGTTGCCACAGCTGTCACTGGGCGTGCTCATTGACAGATATGCGTAGGTTTCATATGTTTCATATGTTTCATCTCTGCCAAAATTGAGGCCCCATCAGTCCAATCAATCATAACGACGTGCCGCTTGTGCTGTATATATCTCTCACGGAGAAAGGCCCATATCCTCAGCAACTTGAAATTGTCATCTTGAAGTCAGAAAGGTTGGTGTTCTACTTACATGCTTCACATGCCGCGACCAAACACTGCACAAGTGCTCCAGTGATTTCAAAGAGCGTCGCTGCCATTGCTGCACGGAGAAAACAGAGCAGCAATGCCACGGCTTTTTGAAAGCGACTCCATACCACTTCGACAGCCTCGCAACGAAGGCAAGCAGAAGAATCCTCTCTCGAAGACAAGGAAAACACTTTGGGAGACTTGTCAGCCTCAGGATCACGAAATTCGACGTCTTACCGGCAAAGAAAGTTTGCACCTAGACCTTTACACAGCGACAACAACAACAGCAACAACCAAAGAAAGGCCGAGCAACATTTGTCCTTGCCCGAGACTGTTGCATTTCATCCCATCTTACACATCGGGGCCAGGAAGTTAGACCATCAGGATGTCTAATGTCCAACGTCAGGAGACACACTGTTGCCGCAAATTGAGAAGCTGAATCCTTCATCGGATTTCATCCCTGCAATTGTTCAAACGACTGCATGTGTAAAGCTGAATTGGCTGCAGTGCACTACATATGCACACACAGACACACACACACACACGCGCGTCTTGGCGCAGCTTTCACCTCCAAAGGGCAACGTGTATCGAGCTGTCACGTTGCTAGCCACTGGTCGCTCGCAATGTCGGCATTTTTACACTGGCAATCTGACTGGATGCACCGGGAAGCTCCCGACGACTCGCTGAAATGCCTTCAATCTTGCAATCGTAAGGAACACAGCATGACGTGCAGAACACATCAGCGCACTCTATCGTCATCTCTGGATGCTTTGGTATCTTTGGTAACTGTTTGTTTGACGTCAGTCTTTCCGAATCTCTCCAATCAGTCCCAGTGTGAGTCCTTTCCATCCAGCGTCTCTTGCTGTATCAGCACCTTGGCTCTTCCCGCTTTTGTTCTGCAGTTGATCCATGATGCTACATTCAGAGCAAAAGGATGGCAGGACAAAAAAAACTAAAGAAAGAATAGCAGCTCAGCAATTTCAAAAGAATGGCAACTTTGCAAAGGAGTTCTCTGACTCCAAGAAATAGCTGCTGCGGCCATGGCCTCTGCAACAGCTGCGTGAAGTGCTCCATTGCGTGAGAGAGCAGCACGGGCTGCCGAAAGAGCCTGCCACAGCACAAGGGCACAAGGGAATGAACAGGGAGCAAGATGGAGCAAGATGAAGCAAGGAGCCAATATGCTAGTGACAAGGAGTAAACTATTTGTAAGCATTCTTGGAAAGTATGCCAACTGTGTTGACGCTCTCTTTCACTACACGATTCGTCGTTTCCTTCTTAGTGAAGATGACAAAGGTAAAGACAGCTCAAAAAGCCTGTGCAACACTTGGAGAACAGCGAACAGCCGAAAAAGTCTCAACAAGGTGAGAAGAAAGCGCCTGGTCAAGCAAGAGTTTCACCTGCAAATTCATGCAACATCTGGAAACAACGTCGACTGACAGCATCTAGTTCGTGTTTCAACAGCTGGTTGCCGATTTTGCCAAGTGTTTTTTGCTTAAAAGAAAAATGTTGGCGCTCAAAGTTGTTGCAGTGAAACAATGCGGATTGGTTCATTTACGTTTGAAAGATACAGGTAGGGTTCAATATGAGAGATACCCCAAAGTTGCATTTGTTTGGGAGAAATGACTGCTTTGGGGCTCTAATTTTTACAACCCCACATGACTAAAGATTTTCTTCCCGCGATTGCTGATGGGGTAAGGCAAAACAAGATGCAGCCCACGAACCCGAATGCAGTCAAGTACAACACTTTTGTGAAACAATTTTTTGAACATTTTTTTACATTTTTCCCCGTTGCCGTACCAGTGCACTGTAGACTGTGCAAGACGGAGGAGTGTGGAGTGCAAAGGTGTGAGGTATGAAGAAAGTGGAGTGTTGAGTGACGACTGCATATGTATAGTGTGAGGTGGGGTTCCTGAAATAGGGGTGCCCCCAAATCATCCAAAATTGGACCATTTTAGTTTTCAAACCCATGGTTTTGGGGATCCTCAATTTTAGGAAACCTCCAAGTGCATATTGTGGAGTGTGGAGTGTAAAGTGTAAGGTGTGCGGTGGAAAGTGCGGAGTGTGGAGTAAAGAGTATGGAGTGTAGAGTGTGGCGTGTAAAGTGTAAAGTGTGGAGTGTGGAGTGTAAAGTGTATAAAGAGTTTAGGTGTACGTGTAGAGTGTGGAGTGTAAAGTGTCGTGTGGGGTGTAAAGTGTAGAGTGTCAGGTGTGGAGTGCGGAGTGTAAAGTGTAAAGTGTGGAGTGTGGATTGTAAAGTGTGGAGTCTAAAGAGGAAAAGTGTGGAGTGTGGAGTGTGAAGTGTAAAGTATGGAGTGTGGAGTGTAGAGTGTGGAGCGTAGAGTGTGGAGTGTAAAGTGTAGAGTGTAAAGTGTGGAGTGCAGAGTGCTGAGTGTAAAGTGTAAAAGTGTAGAGTGTAGAATGTAGAGTAAAAACTGTGGAGTGAAAAGTGTGGAGTGCGGAGTGTAAAGTGTGGGGTGTAGAGTGAAGAGTGCGGAATGTAAAGTGTAAAGTGTAAAGTGTGGAATGTACAGTGTGGAGTGTGGAATGTACAGTGTGGAGTGTAAAATGTAAAGCGTGGAGTGGTGTGTAAAGTGTGAAGTGCAAAGTGTAGTGTGTAGAGTGTGGAGTGTGGACTGTAAAGTGTAGTGTGTGGAGTGGTGAGTGCGGAGTGTGGAGTGTAGAGTGCAGAGTGTGGAGTGTAAAGTGTGGAGTGTAAAGTGTAGAGTGTGGCTTTGCAAAAGGGGCTTGCACCACCAAAGAAGACAGCTTGACTGCTGCAGCCTAATGCGAATGCGGACTCTTGCAGGCCCGAGCAGCGTGGAGAAGAATGTCGAATATCGAAAGTTAATACTAATATCGAATATAGACAGAATAGGTGCATCGAGAATAATGACCCGTGTCGAAGAATAATGCAGACTAATGCAGATCAATGAATGCAGAGCTACCTTCGCATCGACGCGGCTGGTGCGCAAAATCCGATAGCCACGGCTCGGCCGTGACAGGAAGCGAGCGAGGAGCCTCAAAATTTAAGAACCTGAAATTTTGCTACCGCAAAATCGATGTTTCGTGCGAGGCCTCCGTCAATTTCTCACAAAATGCCACGCCTGCCACGGAATTTGCACCTTGTCGCCACAATGCGATTCGCAAAAAAACAACAAAAAACACGCAACACGACTCCTCTAAAGTGCTGCGCCTGCCACGCAAAATGACGATGGAGGTCGCCAAAGTGCTGCGCCTGCCACGAAAACTGGAGCTCATCTCCTGAAAACGTCACAAAAGTAGTGCGCCTGCCACGCAAAACGATTTTCGACACGTTACGAAACACGTCTGAATGTCACGAAGTGCCACGCCTGCCGCGCGAAACGAAGCAACGCGACGTTTTAAACCTCCAAAAATGACCCCTTTTGCAGAACGTACTATAGGCACGGCCATACGGCCCTCACGCAGACGGTTGCGAACGGTTGCGGATGGTTGCAGACGGTTGCGGATGGTTGCGGACGGTTGCGGACGGTTACGGTCGTAAACGCAACGTCGAGCGAACACACCCTTCTCAACCCCCAGACCCCCAGAGTGAAACGAGAACGGTTGCTACGCATTCGGGAAAAACGTCTCGATAAGCATGCAGTTGGGTTCGTGCTGCTGTGCCACTTGTTCCCCGCAAGTTGTGTGTCTTCTTGCAAATGCCATTTGCCAATCAGTGTCTTCAATTCAGAAAAGAGCCAAAGCACCGACAAACCTTGCCTCTGCATCGACCACTGACAAAAGAGCCTGCTTGGATTGTTATCCAAAAAGGACTTCCAAAATGGACAGCTATGAAAAACGTTGGACAACATCTATAAAATGTGCATAATATGCACTGCGATGCAAAGACATGCATGATGTTTTTCTCCAAGACCGGTCCTGAGAAGGCGCCAGGCCAGACTGAAGTGATCTGGGGCCAATGGCCTTCGCAACATTCAACTTCCGTATTCAGGCACCGCGCTACATGCGCTACCGTGCTCTTTCTGTCGTATGAATGTCTGCTATGTATGTCGCGGCATCTGCTCATTGCCGCATTTCTTGCATCTTGGTAAACAAGGTGCAAATTTGCCAAACAAGACTATCTCAAAGCCTTGGAGAGGCCGCCAGCGGCAACCATTTCCGTTGCCATCCTAGTTGCCTTCAGTGGACAGGTCCTCTTGGTACACCCGAAGGGCATGTTGCTAATGAGCTGCTAATGTCTGCACATGCCAGCAGGCAGCATGGTTATGATTCCCGCTTCCTTAGAGGAGGTGCGTCTGAAAAAAAACGCCGTGTCATTGAGTCGCGGGAAGGAAGCAGCAAGGCATCAGTGAGTCACAAGTATAATACAGCAGGGACGAGTGAAGTTCCATTATGTAGAACGTGGCAACGGGTTATACACATGACCTCCATTTTTACAAACTTACAAGATGACATATTCATTTGTCCCTTTATTTGCTAGCACTTACGCATTTATTGCCGTCCTAGCGTCTGTGTGTGTGCGTGTGGCGGCACAGTGACATGCAGATTACTAGCTTTCATGCCGTTGCCATGATGGGTGCAATGGGCAACTCACTTGGTAGTTCATCTCAATCGTGTCCGCCATCTGCCAACTTTGTGACATTCTTTGACTCAACCTGCCAATCTTTGACTCCTTAGAGCCTGGCCATGTCAATGTCAGTTTGGGCACCCATGGTGGCCTGTTCAAAGATGTTGACAATACAATCCTTCACAACGACATACAACGACTGAAGTCTGCAGACGTCGGGCGAATGCTGCATCTTTACGGAATTTCAGAGTTTTTCACAACTTTTCCATGGTAACTGAGCGCCTGCCCCTGTCCCAGAATGATCTCCTGCGGCGATCAGAGATGCGCAATGATGCGCAAGACTTCGGAGGCAGCCACGAGCAAATAGGCAAAGACTTGGTGTTATCATGTTATCTGTGCCTATTCGGGAGTTCTTCTGTGCCTATTGGCGTTATCCCCCAACCCTTGCACCAAAATCACGCACTTTGCAAATCCACGGCCACCAACTCTAAATTGCTGCGATGGGGCTGTATGGAAATCTGTCATGACAATTCAACCAATCCGGTGTCTCATTCAAAGCACTGCCATGCTGATGGGTTCCCATCAACTTCTGCATGGCAGACCGGGTGTTTCACTACGTATACGAATAGGTAACTTATGCTGAAGACTTCAGAGGTGATCAAATCAGGATGCTGTTTTAAGACAATGCCACTGCGTCCCGATGTTACAATCTAAAAAAGGAGCAACAGACTACTGTACAGAGAAAAGAAAAGAGGAGGATAAAAAAGATAAAGAAAGGCTAAACGGCTAAAGAGCAAAGAACTCACAGACTTCAAAAGTTTCAGCTGCACAAAGCATTCGTCTCCTCTGCGGCCCGTCCACCCATGTCAACGGCCAGCATAGCCAAAAGGACTTTGCGAGACTGGGGAATGCGGCTCGCCTAGAGAGATTTACGTTCTGACTGTGGAGGCACAACTTGTTGGTCACTGCAGGCAAGACTTCAAGACGGAATGTCCAGCTACCAGCATATCATATATGAATTCGGACTCCTGCAAATGTGAGAAATCCACATGGTTTGTGAAAGGGTCGTTGCAGATTTCAAAGCTTGAGAGGCAACTGATCCAAACCTGCCTTTTTGATTTTTTTTGTCGGAAAGAATACTTTTTTTTGAATTTTTAAACATCAAAAATGTGTTCTGCGGGGTCGGGGTCGAATGGCATCGGCCTCCTCAGGATCGGCAAACTGCGTTACTCCACCAGTGCCACCTGTCACAAAAATTTGTGCACCAACCGTGGTGGGCTCCTGAAAGGATGGCCTACTATAGCAATCACTCTATCATTACATGTTCACCTATGTATATCATATATATATATGCATACATATATATATATATGCATACATATATCTATATATAAATATATTATATATATATGCATACAGTATACATATATATATATATACGTATATATATTCAAGCTAAGATATTATATAAATCATGCCAGCCTTTGGTGGAAGAACCCAAATATCTTCCACTGTTGGGAGGTAAAAGTATGTTTTAATCTTCATCTTGGGCGACAGGACATCTGTGCACATCTCTTGTTCTGTTTGTTCCGCACCTGCAGGAACAATACTGATGTGTGCCACCGTGCGAAACCCTTGTATACCTGACATGAAAACATTGAGCAGGTGCCTGTTTTCAACGTGCAAAACGAGCGCAAAACAGGCCCAAAACTCCAGAACCAATTCAACTAGCGTCTCGCAATATCAGCAAATACACGGAAGGCTGACCAGATGCTCCAAGAGAAACTCGCATGACCTTCAGAAGGTGCATATGAGTGATCATTTGCCAATTGCACATGTTTCCGCATGATGACAAAATGCTCAGAGGCCTCGTTGACCACAGCATGACCAGCCTGGCCAAGAAACTTAAAAATGCATACATCGCTTAGAAGTCACAAAATAAATTGGGACACCCTTGAAATCTAACTGCAGGATATGCTTGATCTGCCTCGTGAAAAGCTGTCACATTCATCTCTGCTGGGGACTGATGTCGCCTCAGGCTCAAATTTACTTCCATGGACTTTCCTTCTGACTTCAAGTCTCTGAGCCACCTGGTTGCTCTTCCACAAGCAGATTGCGCCCACAATCGCTTGAGCTTGACATAGCTTGATACTTCTGGAATCTACAGGAAAGACCCGCCATTCAACCCTCAAAGTCCTGACACTCCGGCTCACTAAGCTCCAGGCCCTGATGGAATACCAATCAAGAGTTTGGTGTAAGCAACCTTCAAGCACGAGATGAATGTACAAATGTACATGGCTTTTTCGAAAGGCCACACATCAAAAAAACTGGCACTGGTCTGGTCTTCCAAATGATCAGAAGCTACACCTGGAGGTGGTGTTCACGAACAGAAGAACAACCTGCAAAGGCACAAGTTTTGCAGAGGGATCTGCCAAACTTTACCAACAGTGTTCTTCTACAAATTCTTGCATTCGCAATTCCGGCCTTCTCGTGCTGCAGCCATGGCTGCCTGTGGCAGCAGAAAAGAAAAAACACAAGCAACTCACATCTGCCAAACTTCAAAGGAAACAGCCTGTTACATGTGCTAGATGCGCTACTTTTGAATGTTCGCCTCATTGATCAGGCCAGCCAAATCTGCACCAGAAAATCCAGTGGTTCTTTTTGCCCAAGCCATCCAATCCTGAGAGCGTACCATTGAAGACAGAAAGCTCAGGCGAAGAGTTGAAGAGCAAACAGCGTACAATGAGCCTCAGTCCTCGTTAAAGGTCCACACAGTTTGCACTGACGAGACGACTGAGAGCCAAGCCGGTGCGGTGGGTGTCTCTGGCCCAACTGAGAAATCAAAGAAAAATGACTCTGGTCCAACACAATTTCAAATTTGCACTGCCCGAAGCAAGATGGCTCAAAGATAGCACAAGCAAAGGTTCTAAGGCCTGTGCTTAGTTTTGAACTTGAGTCCAGAACCAGCCGCTTGGAATGCTTCCTTTCACAGGAGGCAGTGCTGGGCACTAGCACTTTTCTAAGGATGTCAAGAGTCAAGAGAGGCAGAACATGCTTGTCCTGAGGATTTGATAACGGCCCTCAACATCTGGTAGCGGAACAGTCACCTTCCGATCGAACCTGCCGGAGTGCTTTCCCAGACCAAACCCAAAAGAAGCACACGAAGCACGATGTGAAACTATGTTTTGGATTGTTACTAGACCTTTGTAAGTGTCCTTGGCTTATACTTATTAGGTTAGGTTGGCTGTGCCAAGCCACTCTTGTCGGTCTACAGCTACATTGCCCCTCACGCCGCATGGTTTAACCAACTACAATAAGTGCCATGCCACAACACCCTGAATCGTGCTACACAGAGTAACACACCCACGATTAGAATCACCCGCACTACGACAGGAGTACCACGATGTATCGGAAACATCTGGGACAGTGTTACCATGCCATTCAAACATGTATGCTAGTGTGCTCAGAACCCTCACCAGCACGTTCTGGACGTTGTCATGTACAGTACCCAAGTTCAACCATTGTCCACTCAACACCAAACATTAACATGTCCTGACATTGGCCACATGACACCTCCCTCTCGTGTCACTCGGATCATCATCGGCGTCGTCGTCACCATCATTATCATCATGAGGACCATGCACCGTCTTTAGTACATCGCAACAAGTACAGTAACAAGAATCCCTCGGATCACAAGATCAGAACCCTGCCAAACCCTGCAACTAAGCAACACAATCCTGCCGGTTTCTGTATCCCAGAACGCTTGTGCATAACCTGTATCACCAGCAGGCCAACCATCCGACAGCATCGTTCAAACCTGTGCACCATCTGCGTCCTTTTCTGATCAAATAGATATAGTATGATATAGTGAGCATATGTGAGCATCCCAAGGAACACATCAATACTATTCACTACGGTCAATACCTGATAAGTTGCCTATCAAAACACTTTTGCTATCTTTTGACTGTGCGAAGAAAGTATACGCGTATAAGCCTTATAAGCCTGGCCAAAGCCGGCCAGGGATGATCCTACGTCCTCATTTTGCATCATCATCATACTACAGTGACTACAGTGACTACGTGGTAGTGGTAGTCTATGCAAAGCAAAGGAAACGGCCAAAGAAAAGCATGGTCAATGTAGACAGCTCGTAAGCAAACTGCCGGCACTCCCACCCAAGCACGACTGCACTAGCATTGAAGTCCTGCGAGTCGACTCTATCTTTCTATCAAACATTAATGCAAAATACAAGAAAAATACAACCCAAAATGCAACAATTTTGTCAAGTTTGACGTCTCTAACTTTGAAATTGTCCAAAAGAAAGGGAGACATGCAGTGAGCCAGGCAGTTCCTGAGCGATGTGTCTTCTGGCACCAAGACTAGTC
>Ga0126342_10019584_pt1 | contig 11476 bp, 7 predicted proteins | sample Cyp1metagenome_FD_92528 | JGI IMG/M metagenome (GOLD analysis project Ga0126342, IMG submission 92528) | Coral microbial communities from Lord Howe Island, Old Settlement Bay, Australia - Cyphastrea 1 metagenome | ecosystem: Host-associated > Invertebrates > Cnidaria > Coral ... | reverse complement strand
GTAGTAGTAGCAGTAGCAGTAGCAGTAGCAGTAGCAGTAGCAGTAGCAGTAGCAGTAGCAGTAGCAGTAGCAGTAGCAGTAGCAGTAGCAGTAGCAGTAGTAGTAGTAGTAGTAGTAGTAGCAATAGTAATAGTAATAGTAATAGTAATAGTAATAGTAATCGTAATCGTAATCGTAATAGTAATAGTAATAGCAGTGCAGTACCTCTTCTTCCCTTACGCGCTCCCCCTTGCGTCGGCCGGGGTCGGCGGATTTTTTTGAGGGATCCTGCCGCGTGGCAGGAGAGTGCCGTGGCACATTCATTTGCTGGTCTTCGGGAGGTCTCCTGAAGAATAAAGTGAAGGGATGGCTTTGTCACCGATGCGATGTTGATCATAAGACCCGAGCAGTCACAAAGATTCGGCTGTTTTGATTTTGAGTCTATTATATTTTATTTATCCCTGATTAATCCCTTTGTTTTTCCTACAACTTTCTGATTCTGGAGCCATTTTTCATTGCACTTTGCGAGACCACATTCATTACATTCATTGACTCAAGACTTGAGTAGGCCCACGGCTTGCCAGTTCAGTTTACGCGTCACCAGGTGTCTTCAGGGAAGATGCCAGCTTCCAGTGCACATATCGAAGTCCTGACTCCTGGAATCTCCCGGAGAAGCCAATGACGTCATCATGTGCAGATGTGATGCATGTGATGCAAAGGAAAACGAGTGACGACAAGACGACATCAGACGACATCAGTTGACCATCTTTGATCATGTTAGATTCGTTAGATCGTGGATTCTCGACAGAGATGGATGTGGGAGTACTATGCTCCCCCAAGCAATCTCAGAATTCCTGTTGAGGATTGTAGACAAATTCGATACTAATTATACAGGTTTCTACGTATTTAAATGTATTTAATCTGATCTTAGTCTGAGCAAATTTCTTGGTTTTTGTTTGCCGAGGTCTTATGGGCTTAATGAATGTGGATGGCCTTGGTGCTGCCGGACAGATGGTGTTGGTGGTGATGTGCCTTTGGCCTTTGAAAACGCGTCTTTTTTCTATCAAGGAACATCGAAGCATGTCGAAACATATGTCGAAACATCTCGAAACACATTCTTTTCTTCTCATTTATTAACTTATTTCTTAGCTCATGTCTTCTCAGTTCTTTTCAATCCACTTCCTTTGGATGAGTTGATTTTCTACAGTTCATGTATGTTATGCTACATAGATTTCAATGCCGAACAAAATTGCCCAAGAAAATCTGGACACCCACTGGAGACTGCTCCCAGACTGGAAATAAATTGCCTCGAACATGCCTCGCGCTTGCACGCCGTTGCAACGGTTTTGGTGTCCTGTTGTAATTTTATTCGATATTTTGTTCCTGAGGTTTTCCTTACTTTTTCTGCTTTGCCTTCTCAAGCAGTGCTCTGGAGGCAGAGAATTTGCATGCAGTGATGAAACGTAATGCCACAAGTTTTACGAACATGGAACAAGATGGAACCACCATGTTCTGAAGGAGGAACATCTTCAATGATGTTTCTGGATCCTCCTTCCGTTCCGGTTCCTATCCCAGATCCGCTGAGAAGAGTAGACTTTGCCACCTGACTCAATCTATACAGCCCTATCACTGCCTATCACCCTATCTATTGCAATATATTGCAATTCTGTAGAGCTTTCTCCCCAGCTGTCCTGAGAGGCGGCTTGAGGCGACGTTTCTTTGCTCGAACTGAGGAGCCCCGTGTGAATTTCAAAATCATGATCAAACTATTTCAAAATGTTCAAATAAATTGTTAATTGCCGTTTCTTGATATTTGTTTATACCAATAGTACCGCACAAGGCGGTGGTGGAAGTTTCAGAATAGGAAACCTATAGGAGAGCTTGGTTGTTGTGAATCACGGGTGGCAGAGCGAATCCACTGATGGACTGAAAGGTGGTTGGAGTTGTTTTTTTTTTACAATGGTTGCAATGGTTGCAGTGGGCACCTGGTCGGTCACCTCACCCACAACTGCTGGATGTAGTGTGGTGTGGTGCAGCTGTAGTTGTAGTTGTCGTGTAGTGGAGTTGTAGTCGTGGTGTAGTGTAATTAGTGTAGTGTAGTTGCAAGTGCACTTGTGGTGGTGTAGTGACAGTAGTGTAATGTAATGCAGAGTAATGTAGTGTAGTGTAATGTAGTGAAGCGGAGTGTGATGCAGTTGTTGCTCTAGTTGTAGTTGTAGTCAGCGTAGTGTATATTGTAGTGTAGTATAGCATAGTCTAGTGTGATGTAGTGTGGTGTGGTGTAGTGCAGTGTAGTGTAGTGTAATTAATGTAATTAGTGTAGTGTAGTGTAGTGTAGTGTAGTGTAGTGTAGTGTAGTGTAAAGTAGTGTAGTTGTAGTTGAAGTTGTAGTTGTACTTGTAGTTAATGTAGTATAGTGTAGTGAAGTGGAATGGAATGGAGTGTAGTGTACTGTAGTAGTGTAGCGTGGTGTAATGTATTCGTGTAGTGTAGCATTGTGTGGTGTAATGTAGTTGTAGCTGTAGTTGTTGTAGTTGTAGCTGTAGTTAGTGTAGTGTAGCGTAGCGTAGCGTAGTGTAGTGTAGTGTTACTGTAGTGTAATGTAGCGTGGTGTAGTGGAATGTAATTGTTTAGTGGAATGTACTTAGCGTAGTGTAGTGTAATGTAGTGCAGTTGTAGTTGTACCTAGTGTAGTGCAGTGTAATTGAGTGTACTCTAGTGTAGTGTAGCCAAGTGGAGTGTAGTGTAGTGTAGGTGTAGTTGTAGTTGTAGTTGTAGTGTAATGTAGGTGTAGTGTAGTTGTAGTAGTTGTTGTGGTTGTAATCGCAGTGTGGTGTAGTGTAGTGGTGGTTGTAGCTGAGACTGCTACAAAACTGTCAGGTTTTGCTCACTCTTGACAAGGTGCACAATCCCTTGCGCCGGCCACGCGAAGCGACATCTGAACGTCCAAGTGCTTCGAAGCTGGTGTGTTTTGTACATTTTGACTTCGAAATGTGCTTCGCACTACAACGGCGTGCGCTTTTTCGACATCTCAGCAAATGCTCCGACCCTGCTGTGTTTTGTGCATTTTCAGTTCGACATGTGCTTCGCGCCACAACGGCATGCACTTTTCCGACATCTCGACTTCCAGAAGTGGTCCGAGCATGGTGTGCTTTGCGCGTTTTGACTTGGAAATGTGCTTCGTGCCACAACGGCGCGCACTTTTTTGACATCTCAACTTCCAAAAGTGATCCGAACCTGGTATGTTTTGTACATTTTGACTTGGAAATGTGCTTCGCGCCCCAACGGCGTGCAACTTTTCATCCCTCATCTGACCGCATGGCTCCGTACCTGCCGCTTTAGCGAGCCTACTCTTCGACCCGACGGAGCCACAGATCATTGGAAAAACACAGGGTTTCGCAACTTTCCTACTTTTTCGCGCGCCTGCATCTTCTATCTTCTTACTCTTTCTCTTCTCTGACCTTCTCTCTTCGGCTCTTCCCCTCTCTGACTCTTCCCACCTCTGCTTTTCATTTCCCATCTGTGTCCATATTGCCGGAAGTTTGACTTCTGAACTTCCTTCGGTTACAGGACAGTTTTGCAAAAACAGGACAGTTTTGTGTGTCCATTGGGGTCTGACGAACGCGAGGAGCCAGCACAGCGGCGGGAAGCGCGCGAGCGTGTCTCTGAGCTCCGAAACCAGTTAGCGCAGGGCTGAGCGAAACAAAGAGACACAAAGGGAGAAGAGAAAAAACAATAGAATTTAGAATAGAAGAGAAAGAGGTTTGAAAGAGGGAATCGAGTTCCAGAGGTAGGAAGAGAGATAGGAAGAGAGATACGAAGAGAGATAGGAAAACAGAGAAGAGATAGGAAAGAGAACACAACCCTAAAGAGTTTGAGTTATTTCAGCTGTGAATTTTGTACTTTGCTCATCTTTGCTCGACTTTGACTTTGTCTTGTTTTGCTTCCTTTGGATTTTTTGGGCTGTGGCTGCTGTGGCGTCCGAGGCGCAAATTCCATTGGTGCCAGTGCAAGGACAGTGTAGCTTGGTTTCTGGGTGCATGTCTCGATTCCAGAAACAGACGCGCCTAGGTTTTTAGTGTATTCAATGTGTATTCTAGGTTCTCTCTGCTTCTTTCTTCAGATGTGCTGGTCTTCTTGATTCTCTTTTCATCTCTTTTCCATTTTATACGAAGTCACATGCCATTGTTGTGCAGGATGCGAAGCCCCGTCTACGTCTCCATGTCCTATTTGCCAAAATGAGGCAGTGAGAGCCCTTTGAGAGCATTGAGATTTGTCATGATTTGTCAAAATGTGTCAAAACGGTCGAGAAGCGGCACAGGTGGTTTTGGTTTCCACGACAAGATTTGGCTGTTGGACACTGTTACTTCTTGCGCTTGTCTCGACAATTCTCCATTGTCTGTTTTCCAACAGCCGTAAAATTCGAAGACTTCCGGCGTTCCTTGCAATCTCTTTTGCAAACTCTTTTGCAAACTCATTCTATTATATATATATTAGATTTTTCCCACCTCTATCATGGCTGCTTCAACCCACTACCAGTAGAAGTGAATTCAGAGCCACAGGTGGAAATGCGGGAAATGGGTCATGTTACCTCTTTAGCTAGCCATTTAACCTGCCTTGTATCTGGGGTGTTGGGAGCAACCCAGCAACCTGTTTGCCGTGGATGAACAAGCACTGAGCAGGTCCAGATCCGGGTGGCTCTACAAAGATGTGGCCACACAGCCTGCAGGGATTGTACCTTGACAGAGCACCTTGATACAATCACTATATATAACAATATTATTATATATTCGTGATTCGTAATATTATACATTTGTAATATTATATCACATTCATATTACTACGTAATATTCATACTATATATATATTATATTTCTAATATTATCAAAATTTATTAAGATATACCGTAGTACGGCACAAGGCGGTGGCGGAAGTTTCAAAAATAGGAAGCCTATAGGAGAGGTTGATTGTTGTGAATCACGGATGGCAGAGCGAAGACCGAAAGGTGGTTGAAGTTGTGTTTTTTGGAGTGGTTGCAATGGTTGCAGTGGTCACCTCACCCGCAACTGCTGGATGTAGTGTGGTGTAGCGCAGTTGTAGTTGTAGTTGTAGTGTGGTGTAGTGGAGTTGTAGCTGTAATGTGTAATAAGTGTAGTGTAGTTGCAGGTGTAGTTGTAGTTGTGGTGTGGTGTAGCTAGGGTTTTGTATTGTAGTGTGCTGTAGTGTTGTGTACCGTAGTGTGGTATACTGTAGTGTAGCCTAGTGTGGTGTAACGTAAGGTAGTGTAGTTGTAGTTGCAGTGAAGTGTAGGGTAATTAGTGTCGTGTAGTGCAATGTAGTGGTACTAGTAGTTACAATTGTAGTTGCAGCTGCAGTTGTAGATGTAGCTGTAGCGCAATGTAATGTAATGTAATTTAATGTAATGTAATGTAATTAGTGTAGCGTAGTGTAGTTGTAGTTGCATTTGTATTTGTAGTTGTAGTTTGCTGCAGTGTAATTTAGCGCTGTGTAGTGTAATGTGGTGTAGTTGTTATTGTTGGTGTAGCTGTGGTAGTATTAGTTTTGTAGTTGTAGTGTAATTAGTGTAGTGTAATTAGATGCAATTAATGTAGTGTAGTGCAATTAGTGTAGTGTAATGTAATTAGCGTCGTTTATTTGTATTTGTAGTTGTTGTAGTAGTGTAGTGTAGTTGTAGTTGCAGGTGTCGATCTATTTATTTCACTCTATCTGCAATCTGCAAGCTTGAAAACGAAGCTATTCTGCAAGACTTCCTCAACTTTTGAACTTGATAACGTCAAAAAGGAAGCAATTCTGCGAGACTTCCTCAATGTTTTGAAGTTGGCAACCTCAAAAACGAAGCAATTCTGCGAGACTTCCTCAATTTTTGAGGATGGCAACATCAAAAACGAAGCAATTCTGCGAGACTTCCTTCAAAAATGGAAAGTTGAGTGCAGAGCTGATGGCCTCGTACCAATGCGTTTTGCGATTTTTCCACTCCACCTCTCTAAAGCACTGCGCCTGCCACGAAAAAGTGATGCCAGGTCATACGAAGTGCTGCACCTGTCACGCAAAATCATCTTCCCAAAACTGACGATCTGATTCTCCCAAATGCAACCCCTCTCAGGAAATCAGCGCCCGGATCTCCTAACATCTCTGAGGTTCTTGTAACTACTGCGCCTGCCACGGAAAATGCATCCTTGCAGATCCTCTTCAAATGTCCCACGCCTGCCATCGGTTTTGGAAATGCTACAAAGCCATCACGTTTTGCTAACTTTTGACAAGGTGCACAATTCCTTGCGCTTACCACACAAAACGGCGCTTCAACGCCCAAAAATGGCGCGAACATATAGTGTTTGGCACATTTTGACTTCGATATGTGCTTCGCGCCACGGCGTACACTTTTTGAACATCTCAACTTCCAAAAGTGCTCCGAGGCTGAGGTGGTTTGTACATTTTGAGTTCGAAATTTGTTTCGCGCCGCAACGGCGTGCACTTTTTGACGTCTCAACTTCCAAAAGTGATCCGAAGCTAATGTGTTTCGTACATTTCGACTTCCAGATGTGCTTCGTGCCACAGCAACGTGCACTTTTTCGACATCTCAACTTCCATAAGTGGTCCGAGACCGTCAGTTTTTTAACACTTTTGACTTCCAAGCGTGCTTCGCGCCACGACGACGTGCAATTTTTCATCTATCATCTGGCCAGATGGCTCCGCACCCGCCGCTTTAGCGAGCCTACTTTTCGACCCTCTGGAGCCGCAAATGATTGGAAAAACAGAGTGAATCGCCACTTTTCTACCGTTTCGCGCGCCTGGATCTTCTTTCTTCTAACTCTTTCTTCTAACTCTTTCTCTTCTCTGATCATCTTCTTCTTCTCTTCTTCTTCTCTTCTCTTCTCTTCTCTGCTCTGCTCTGCTCTGCTCTTCTCTGCTCTTCTCTGCTCTTCTCTGCTCTGCTCTTCTCTTCTCTTCCCTTCTCTTCTTCTTTCTTCTCTTCTCTTCTCTTCTTTTCTCTTCTCTTCCCATCTCTGCTTTTCATCTGTCCATATTGTCGGAAGTTTGACTTCTAAACTTCTTTCGATTAATCATACAACTGACGAACACTTGTTAAAACATTGAAACGACTGGAAGGCTGAGAAACAATTGGATAGATGAGGTTGTTGGACAGCACCAACATGTTTGTTGCCCAGAAACTTTTGAGGTTTGAAGGCATTCATGTTGATCGGCGAAGAAACAGACACATGACAAGCATAGCCGAAGAGCAAGGACGAATACAATGTGAAAAAACTGGGAACAACATAGTGACATGTATGAAATTTGAATGCGGCTAGAAATACATTGTGTTTGATATTGTTGGATTGGGGTCTCAGTTTCGGAGTCGGCGTATTTGACACAATTTGTTACTTTCAAAGAAGGGGTCGAAGGATGGCAGAGGTTGTCCCGAGTCCAGCACACCCAACACCGATGCAGGTACAACCCGCCTTGTGGACATGGCACAGCCTTGCCACATTTGTCGTGCTCCCATCGAGGGCCTTCAAATTGTTTACATCTGAGGACACAAAGCCGACAAAACCGTTACCGCTGCTGTAGATCTGCTCATGTATGGAACATGTTAGACATGATGACAATGATAGAAACATGTTTTGGACATTGTGTTTGAATTTCTAAGTATGTTTTTGCATTGTTTTGAAGATGTTTCCTATCTGATTTTTTCAAAACCCCACATGAGCCAAAGGGTTGGCAAAACCGAAATATTTTGAGCGGTGCTGACACGTCATCCAGCTGCCAAGCAGCATCGCCACATGGCCGTCGCACGTTCCAAAAAAACATGGCCCGGCAAGGACCAATAGATCTGAAAGTAGATACAGTCAGTAGACAGTAGACTCTTCAGTAGACATATGTAGACATTATACAGATCTGTTTACAAGTGTTTTCCAACATAATGCAGCAGGTATAATATAGCATACATCATGAGCATACTTGGGTCATAAATCACAAAATTTGAATCTCTTTAGCCTGTGCTGGCATTTCCAGCTTCTGATCAGCAGGTTCCCCCATCATAGCAAGCGCATGTGGTAAGTTGCAAGGGCAAGGAAAACTCAGGGCTGACCCTGGCGCTGGTCTAGACTCCTAGAGCCCCAAACATCCTTGGGAACCGATCCAGATTGATTCCAATAATTGTGCTAATTCCTGTAATCCCTTCTTCCTAATACTAAACACCCCCCCCTATTACTAAACACGGCAGGTAGTTTTTAGTATTAGGGGGGGTATTTAGTATTAGGGAACCCTAATACTAAATTAAAACCCTTAATAATAAAAACAATCTTTTCCGATCTCAAAATCAATTAAATTTCCATATATAGCGCAATTAACATATTGCCAAAAATTGGATTTCGAAGTTTCCCCCCAATATTAAATTAAAACCCTTAATAATAAAAGCTAGTTTTTCCGATTTCAAAATCAATTAAATTTCCTTATATAACGCAATTAAAATATGGCCAAAAATTGGATTTCGAAGCTTCCCCCCGAATACTAAACACCCCGGGGTTGACTAGTTTTTAGTATTAGGGGGGAAACCCACAAATGGTAGCTTGATTTTTAGATTGTTTTCTAAAGGGGAGCAATAAAAAGTCAAATTGGCCAATCGGAAATTTTCAAAAATTGGAGATGGACACTAGTTTTTAGTATTTGGGCGGGGTTTAGTATTCGGAGGAAGGGATTAATTGTAATTGCGCTAATTCTAATTGTGCTAATCTTGCTAAATATAAACACAAAGATTAGCGCAGAATTTCACATATTTCACATATTTCAAAAGGCTTTGTGACGGTTGGTGACGGTTTGTGTTTTTTGCTTGTGTTTTCTGCCCCAAGACCTTGGTGCTTGGCAATAGGCATCTGTGGAAGTCTTCGTCTCATGTGACATGTTTGTGCTGTGTGCCGCCTGTGCTGTGTTTGTGCAGTGTTTGCGCTTTGTGCCGCCGCATCGCAGTTCATTAGACAGTAGCTCGAAGTAGCTTGCAACACCAAGGGAAAGACACCTTCGACTAACAAGTTGGAGAACCAGATGACACGGACGATTCGTGAAAACAAATAACATCATATCTCAGACGTCAGACGTCCAAATTGTTTTTATTTTTGTTTTCAGAAGCGCCTTTCCGCAATGAGCAACGGCCACCTCTTGGTGAGTGAAGAGAAAAGTGCCAAGGCCTGAGAATCGAAACGGCAGAACTAGCAGAACTGGCAAGTGTGTCCATGTCCATGGTATTAGGATGATCTAGGATGGTATAGGGCTCGTACTAGGATGTGAGATGATGTGATGATATATGAAGATATGGGAGGTATTGTCAGCTGCTGTCCATGTGCCCTCACTGAGAGTACACAACAAGAACAAGGGAAAACAATGGAAAACGTATGAATGGTTCTCAATGCATGTTGATGTGAAAGAATCCTCCTGAAAGAATCACTCCCTTGGTTTAAACAAACACTTTCTCGACCCCAGTGTGCCCTGGACGCCTCTGGAATCTTCTGGACCAACTGCAGTTGGTTTAAACATGTTCGAACTATATATATATGTATACATATACATATACACAAACGTTTTTAAACAACCCTTCTGGAGCTGTTTTCCTGACACGGGCTGTCAGGCAGTGTCTCAGGTGCAACAGCCATGGTGGAGGCTGTAGTTTGATGTATATTCCACGTGTTCGTTGTTTTGCAGACATGCATTCGGAAATTTTGCACTGCCAACAGACTTGGTTGCACCACCGGGCAGAGCCGCCGTGAGTGTTTTTTTCGTGTACTTTCCTTCTGCTTTGGCGGTGTGTTGGGGGTGGGGTGTAAGAGCTCTAAGAACGTTCGATTCAATTGGTTGCTCGCTTCATACTACGCGTCAACTTGCCCGCTCACTGGACGCTACGTTTCAACTTGCTGGCTCACCCAATACTACGCTTCAACTTGCTTGCTCACTTGATGACACGCTTCAACTTGAGCAACTTGTCTTTCGAGAATCCGTGTCACCAGCAGCACTGCAGAGCTTCATGACTCACTTGAAGCGATTTTGGTAAACCGCTCCTGAGGGAGGGAAGACACGCATGTCCTGGGACTTTGTGGGAACACAGAAATATGATGAAATATGCTTTGTTTTTTAAAAACACAGCTCATATTCCACCAATAGAACCATGAAGCCAATTTGTGCATTCCCAAAACCATGACTACCAAACATATCATCGAAGGAAGTTTAGAAGTCAGACTTCTGACAATATGGAGAGCTGGAAAAGCAGAGGTGGGAACAGAGAAGAAGAGAGAAGATCAGAGAAGAGAAAGAGCGAGAAGAAAGAAGATGCAGGCGCGCGAAAAGGTAGAAAAGTTGCGATCCGCCGTGTTTTTCCAATCATTTGTGGCTCCGGAGGGTCGAAAAGTAGGCTCTTTAAAGCGGCGGGTGCGGAGCCATCTGGCCAGATGAGAGATGAAAAATTGCACGTCGTTGTGGCGCGAAGCACATTTGGAAGTCAAAAGTGTTAAAAACTGACGGTCTCGGACCACTTATGGAAGTTGAGATGTCGAAAAAGTGCACGCCGTTGTGGCGCGAAGCACATGTCGAAGTCAAAATCTACAAAGCACACCATTCTCGGAGCACTTCTGGAAGTTGACGTGTTGAAAAAAAGTACGCCGTTGTGGCGCAAAGCACATTTCCAAGTCAAAAATGCAAAAACTTACGGGTGCGGAGCACTTTGGACGTTCAGATGTCGTTGCGCGTGGGAGGCGCAAGGGATTGTGCACCTTGTCAGATGTTAGGAGGTCCGGGCGCTGATTTCCTGAGAGGGGCTACATTTTGGAGCATCAGACCTTCAGTTTTGGGAAGATGAGTTTGTGTGACAGGTGCAGCACTTTGTATGACCTGGCATCACTTTTTCGTGGCAAGTGCAGTAGTTTCGAGACATGGGCTGGAAAAATCGCAAAACGCATTGGCACGAGGCCATCAGCTCTGCACTCAACTGTCCATTTTGAAGGAAGTCTCGCAGAATTGCTTCGTCAACTTCAAACAATTGATGAAGTCTCGCAGAATGCTTCGTTTTCAATCTTGCAGATGACAGATAGACAGAAAGACAGACAGACAGACAGACAGATAGATAGATAGATAGATAGATAGGCAACTACAACTACAACTACAACTACCGCTACACTACTAGTACAGCCACCACTACCACTACATTACTACTACAACTACAAATAGAAATGCAAACATACTACACTACACAACACTAATTACGCTACACTAATTGCACTACACTACGCTAATTACATCTAATTACGCTACACTACACTAAGTACAAAACAAAAACAGAAACAACAACAACGACAACAACAACAACAAGAACAACAAGAACAAGAAGAACAAGAAGAACAAGAAGAACAAGAAGAACAAGAAGAACAAGAAGAACAAGAAGAACAAGAAGAACAAGAAGAACAAGAAGAACAAGAAGAACAAGAAGAACAAGAAG
>Ga0126342_10019583_pt1 | contig 11476 bp, 14 predicted proteins | sample Cyp1metagenome_FD_92528 | JGI IMG/M metagenome (GOLD analysis project Ga0126342, IMG submission 92528) | Coral microbial communities from Lord Howe Island, Old Settlement Bay, Australia - Cyphastrea 1 metagenome | ecosystem: Host-associated > Invertebrates > Cnidaria > Coral ... | reverse complement strand
TTTCCTACCCTTTCGCGCATCTGCATCTTCTTTCTTCTGATCTTGTCTCTTCTGACTCTTCTCACCTCTGCTTTTCAACTGTCCATATTGTCGGAAGTTTCACTTCTAAACTTCCTTCGATAAGCCACTTATTGGTAGAACTGCAGCCCCAAGTAGAAAAGACCACTTGGAGTATTTATCTGAGAAAGCGCACCTCTGTTGTTCCTCATGACTGGGAAGATGGCAAATGATACGCCTGGTACTGGTATCATTGAATTACTACTCCTGTTGCGGTCTTATGGTTGGTGATGCTCATAATGGTTATGGCTGGGGAGGAAAAGGAAGCTGAGATGAAGATGGCGGATATCCTGGGAATGTAGATGTCCCCCAATTTTTGAGAGGAACTGTGCAAAATGGCCAGCCAGTGGATATCTACATATTTCGAATGATGCAAAAGGAACGGCTATCGGGAGATGACACATCTTACAGTTTACGTCTTTGTGATGCTTGTGCACCTACCCTTTCTAGTAAAACCCGTCGCATTGTGTCCATGCGGTGCTGCATGAATAAGTTATCAGGCCATGCCCCGCTTGACCAGAGACCACTGATGTTTGTGCTGTAGTATCTCTCTCTCTCTCTCTTAGTATATATCATATCATATCATATCATATCAATCTATCTATCTATCTATCTATCTGTCTATCTATCTATCTATCTATCTGTCTATCTATCTATCTATCTATCTATGAATCTATCTATCTATCTATCTATCTCTCTCTCTCTCTCTCTTTCCCCATGTTGGGGGCCCGCATTGGTAAATTTAAAATTTCTCCGGGTCGGAATTAGTTCACATACCTTAAGGCTATGTCGGGACGAGTTCCCCGTCTAATATATTACCCTCCAGAAAGTTCTCATAGATATTTGACAACTCATGGTCTCACGAGGAAAATGACCTTCAAATGGTTGGTTTGTTTCATATGTGAGCTTACCCGAAAGCTATATTCTTGTGACGTCCTGGGACCGAGGCACTTGTTGGTTGGGAAAATGTCAAAGTGAGGTTCCAAGCGGGACTTCATGTAGTTGGCGTTCAAAATCGAATACCTAGCCCAGGCTGGTAGGCTAGTCGGTGAAAAAAAAATCATGGGACAACCTTTTTGGTCGAACAAACTATGTTGCAAACCTGTGTAAAAGCAAATAAATAAATAAATATATATATACTGGTTGGTGGTTTCAACCCCTCTGAAAAATATTAGTCAACTGGGAGTATTATTCCCAATATATGGAAAAAATAAAAAGGTTCCAAACCACCAACCAGTATATATATATATACACATTCTCCAAATATCTTCATCAGATTCTATCAGCCTATATCTAAATCTATAACGCCCCCTACTTGTAGTGCTTAATTACTTCCCCCAGTGCCTCCACTTCCATCCCAACAGCACCTGGCGCTGTCGAGCACGCCCTGCTTGCCCAACATGGTGCAGAACATCCAGGGAATCGCGGCGATTCCCGCCTGGATGGCATTCATCTAAGAGAACTATAGTGATGATCAACTGAGGCACATCACTTTCCAAAATCCAAGAGTTATAATTCAATTAAGCTATAAAAAGTGGTAAAAAAAAAAAATCCTAAGTTGTAGTGTGCATATATATATATAGAAATAAAATCTGAACGTGTTCAGAATGTGTTTGCATCTTTATACCACCATCCCCAGCCGTCGGCACCGGCACCAGCCGGCAAGGCACCTGCCCCCAGGGCGCAGCCGAGACGGTGCCGCAGGGGTCAGCGCCCTTGCTGGAAGGCTCCACCACCACGTGGCTGGGCAAGTGCTTGGCCAAGTGCTTCTTCACCTAGGGCGCGCCCCTAGGTGAAGAAAAAAAGCGCCCTGGGCCCCAAAAAAGGGCTTCTTCACCATCTATTTGTGGTCAGTATCATTCTTAATAGAAGAACATGTAGATTACTAAATAGCTATATATATATATGTGTGTGTGTTTAACGCTGTATGCTATACTATCCCAATAGACCCAATAGTAGTTATTTGATGCAATTGTTAACCTAAGGCAAAAAAAAGAACATTCATAAACTATAACTGTAATCACAACTGGAGGCCAAGATTCAGTTCACTACGATTATCAGACGCAACAGTAATCATTATAAATTCCAATAGAAGATCCCACAATCCCACAATCAAGAATAGATCTATTAGTTGGAATGAAACAATAATACTCTTACAATGACAAATATTATCAGTGGTAAACCATGATCGCATGTGTTCAAACAAGTTTAAATCATCATAAATCATCTTAATGTTCGGATATTATCAACTTTAATTACAAATAGTAGGTAGTTCTATATCATATTAGTCTTGGAATGGTGAAATCTCTACAATGTAGGCTTTTTAGATATAAATTGGCTTATAACCCCAATAACTATAGTTATTTGCGCATCATAAACCATAGTTATTGGAGTTATGTTCACCAACTTAGCTATCGTAAACGGGGGCCCCACAGTGTAGTTTCCAGTTGGCACTTGCACACCTCTGAAACCTGACATCTCATGATATCCAAAGCGTCCCTCAGCTGTAGGCGAGACTCATGACAAGGATCATTGTAAGGTGTTTCCCAGTTCGTTAGCTAGGGTTTATGGTAGATAAATCTGGAGTTCATGGGGATAATAACTAGTAGCTATAGGGTTTATGATAGATAAATCTAGAGTTAATGGGGGTTGCAAACCAACTTATATACAACTGCGGGGCACTACCTTGTAGGTAATTCTATATTGTTTTTCTCTGGGTATTCTTAATTTGTGATAGATGCCACTGGGGTTGTAATTCAAAGTAGCTACTGAATTCTGAATACTAATAGCTATTTTTATCCGTGTATTATAAAATATCATATATATATACACAGTATATGACATATGGTCACAAATGTCGAAATATCAAAAATGCTACGTTTCCGGAAGCAATGTCAGAAGCTTGTAAAAATGCTTGAAGATCGGGAATTCCCTGGGATCCCTGTCGGGAAAGCCAACCTAATTAACATCAACATCATATGGCTTTACATACATCATTTTGCCATCTAGAAATCGGCTTTACCTGGGATCTCCCCATAATTGGTGACGTAGGTAAAGTGGATATAGTGGAGGAGCATCTGGGCTATGGGACGCCTTGCATGGGATAGGGCATATTTATTCAACCAGATCAGAACACGTACATAGATAATCATATACATACATATATGATTATGTACGAGTAATTGCATGTCTGTATATTGTTACTTTTATTTTAAAAAAATCGATACTTACCGACAAAAAGAGCTCATTAGACTTCCATACCGAGACATGAACATCTTCATCACCGTCTGCCGTCTTTTTTTGCGAATTTCATTGGATCAGGGGGGTTGTTTGACCCCAGCCATGAATGATACATGCTAATTTTCTGGTGCGGATTGAACCATATCAATGGGTTTTGAAGCGAAGCTGGTAGAACTACACTATCACTATCGGGTATCATTCATTCAGGTGGTATTCATGTGGTTTTTATGCAGTTTTTTACCATCCCCTAGGTCATCAGCATTTTGATGAAAGAAAAACCATCCCCAGTCATAGCAGGTAGCTTTGCCCAGCAGGAATTTCACCCAAGGCACACAAATGGGACCCAGGCCAGGGCCGCCTCCACCATGGGGGATGCCTCACTTCGCCATGCGGAATCCAAGGGCCGGCGCCCAACTTGGCCTTTTTTGCATACTCTGTTGACATTTGAATGGCCCCTTTAATGGCCCCTACTGTTGTAATTTGGGAAGTGAATGTACCCAAGCATTTGTCATGGCTGACCCCCTTTGACATTATTAATCACCATGGCTAGTCGGCAAACTTTGCCGGAGTTGCGCCTCTGACAAAGAATCAAAGGAGCCTACCCCAACAAAAACATTACCACAAATAGCATCAGACCATGTGTGCACACCCCAGCCAGTTTCCTCAAGCCAAGCTGCAAAGTGCATTACATCTCTGGTTCTATAACATTTGATGTTGGGCTTCATTGGGCTCCAACCAGCTCCCCTTTCAGAGAAAGCAAGATATGCAATATGAATTTGTTCGTCAAGACCCTAGTTTAGTAAGTGGACCTATTCATGAGTTGGAGCCGATATGGATGGTATTGAAAAAGATCAACCCCGGATTAATAAACCCCTAGTTGACCAATTGGGGGGTACCATCTATAAAGGGAACTATTTTTTATTTTGGGAAGCCCCCTTTAGTTTATAAATTGGGGCTTTATTCATCCGGGGTTCACATCAGTTTGGTGACTGACATCACCAAGTTCTGCAAGTTACTAGAGTCACTAGAGGTCTTGTGTGGGTATTCAGTTCCTATCATCCCAATAGTATGTTTTTGATGACCCACCCAAATACCCAAATACGAACCCAAGGTCCAATACGGATGCGTCCTAAAATTGGGGTACCCCCGAATCATTTAATATTATATAGACCATTTTAGTATTGAAACCTAAGGCTTTGGGGATCCCCCATTTTAAGAAAACCACCAAAATCTCCATTGATCACCGTTATATCACTGTTAAGTCACCAATTCATCGCCATTATGTCACCATGAAGTTACCTCCAAGTTGCTAAAGGTCTTGTGCAGGTTGAGGTGGCACACATCCGCCCCAATGATGCCCGGAGAGGTGAGCCCCAGTTGGGCGTTCATGTTGGCACCGTCCATGTAAACTTGACCTCCGTACTGGTGCACGATCTCGCAGGTCCTGAGGTTGGCATGGAAAGCCCATGTGGAAAAGCTCATGGTTTTGGGAAAATGATCTAGAAATGCTGGGTAAACATGGGTCAACTCCACATCTTTAGAGGAATCGGGTTGTGTTCTGGGGAGTCAGAATTCGGACTGGCAATCCCAGTGATTTTGATGCCCTGACCCATTGGGAATGGATTCAACACCGCTATTTCATGCTATTCCCCCCAGAGCCCAGCTGCGCGAACACCGCCCACAACATAGAAACTGTGGAAGGGGTTGGGGGTTACACTGGCCACTCCTGGATTTGATTCTCATATAGTCTGCATGAAACAACATGATCTAACGACAAGGCGATTGAATGTTGGACAAGTCTGGGGCCTGTTTGGGAGACGAACCGGGGAACAAAAAAAATCTACCCTAGAAATTCTAAAACAAAATGGAGGCTTGGCTCCAAAACCTATTCACTTCTGCTACTACTACTACGAATAAAAATGGAAATGCAAACAGTAATAGCTCACTTCATTTATTACATTAACAAAACAATAAATATTAATATAATCCATTTATGTACAGTAAATTAATAGACAATATATATATATATATATATATTGAAAACCATAACATATTTAGAAGGATCAACTTCCATTGACGTCCGCAGTGAAAAGCCAACGTGCCGTGCTATGGACGCCGAGATGCTCTTGGATGTTGTCCTCGAAGAAGGCTCGGGTGGAGGGATAGGTCACCATCAAGCAGGCCAGGCGGTCCTGCGACTGACGGTGTTTTTTTTGAAAAACGTTGGGGAAAAAACATTGGAAAAAATGGGGAGTGGTCAGGCTGAGTCATGTTCAGGGAGCATGACGTCATGCTCGTTTTCGACATCTTCCTATGAACAGTCTATGAACTTGATCGGTTTGCTTGATTTTCTATGTCAACACCAGCTTCCCCACAGAAGGTCTTCACATAATCCTGAAGAGGATGCGACTCCACCAATTTCAGCAGTGCCGATACCATGCTTCCAACACAGAGGCTACGTGTGGGCAAAGCCTAAGACCCTGCCACTGCAGCAATATCTGCTCAGATCATCTGGGCCAATTGCTATAATTCTGCATCCTCGAGTAAGCTACGAGGACCAAACATGGAAAGTGCTGCTAGCATCAAGGACGTAAGTCTCTGTTTTTTTCTCCCCCAATGGCTAACTGCTTCCTCTATAGATTCTCTTCCCCAAATAATGCACCAATTTATACCAGTTTCATTTTCTGGCCCCAACTTGCCCATTAATTACCCGAACCACCGGCCTTGTGCTCTTCACAAAGGGCCTTGAACTCTGCCAGATCCATGCCTGTGAGGAGAGCCAATCTTCAAGCCCCGTCATGAAATTCCCAACTCAAACTGCGCGAGGGCTTGTAAATATCTTGGCAAATGGACTAAAGTGGCATGCTGATCATTGTTTATTTGCTATTGTCTATAGTTGTTACTCATTGTTTATCAACACTCATCCATCTTCCCAGATCGCAAAAAGGATGGACAAAAAAACTCAAAGTCTTCCTTAGCAAGGTGGTGCCCCAAAGTTCGCGAAGTTGACATAACTAGCTTACTTATGGTTATCTAAAGTTTTTTTATGGGGAATATATATATATAACATTATATAAAATGATTTTTCACTCAAGTATTCATGTGGTTTACCATCTGGTTCTTTAAAATAGCCATGGAACATGGCCCATAGAAATAGATGGTTTACCTATTAAAACGGTGGATCTTTCCATGGCAAACTGTTACAAATAACCAAATGGTATCTCACTGGGTTAAAAACAAAAAATAATCATTTATCCACATGAATATAAGTATTACAGTATTCATCTCATTTTTTCACTCAAATATTCATCATATAAGATCATTTTTTCACTGATCCACTCCTCTCATAAAAATTCATGTGGTTTATCCCCTATAAATCCCCTATAAATCCCCTATAAATGCCATTAAATCACCATTAAATCCACTCCCCTGGCCTCGTGAATCTTCGATCCACTTGATCTCCATGCCGCACATGGCGGCGCTAGCGGGGTTCGTGCCATGGGCTGAGCGGGGGATGATGCACACATCGCGGTGGCCTGAAACGAGGGCTGAGCGCTGGCTGTTGGACTATGGGATGATCAATGGACTGGTTTTCCTGTATGTTTTCCCTTAAACCACACCATTGACTATTTGGATGATCATAGTTAAATCCATTAATTACGTTTTTACTTAAGTACCGATATGCACATTGTAACGTAACAATGGAGATACACAAAAGGATATATATATATATAATATAGTTGTTGTAATTTAATGGTGTAAATGGTTGTAAATGTAAATTTAAACGTATATATATATAATCAAGATCAATATGGAGGTTTCCCAAGTCATGGGGCTACTCCAAATAATCCAAGTCATTTGTTGATTTTAGTATTGAAACCCATGGTGACTGGGGATCGTCCATCTTAAGAACCCCCCATATATGAAGTATCACATGAACATCCGATGGATGTTTCATCGATCTTGCTAATACCATAATATGTGAAGCATCTGTCCAAGGTTAATTGGTATATTTAAATGATCTTAAATGTATGTGGGTATAACAACTTTATAACATCACTTTTTTCAAAACAACAACTTGATCAAATTTGATAATGACATTATGAGGCAATGCATCTAATTAGGAAGGGGCCACCAAGCTGAAGTCCTGGGCCATTTGGAGACAATTGCCTATTATCCTACTGTACTAACCATCATTTCTAGTGACGTCGCGATGACTTTGATGCAATGTCTGTACCCACATGGATGGTTTTGCAGAACAAACATGGAATTGAGAGTGATACATTTGATGGTATTTGGGCAGCATATCTTTGAACTTGGCTTAACTTGACTGCATGTAATGTGGCAAACCCAATAATAAACCAACCTTTGGGGGTGGTTGGTAACTATCGGGTTTACCCCTTTTCTTGTGCAGAATAAACCAACATAAACCAACCATGTTTCATTGGAGACCTGTCACGACGTGACGTGACGCCTTGCCCCTGGTCTTCCAAATACTTCTTGATGACCAGCAGTCCCGCGTACTCGCCGCTGGCGCCACTGGTTGGCTGCAGGGAGCAAGCATCAAAGCCGGTGACGGTGATCAAATACTGCCTGGCAGCTGAATTCGCCACCCAGGCTTCCCCCCAAAAAGTAGAGTTTGAAACAATGCATTGCTGATCTTTGGATATAGAGCTATGAGTCAAAACTCTGGCACCCGGTGCACCCTAATAATAGCTGGTGAATGGATGTTGATTATCCAAAACCATGGCAATTTCATAGGTCTTGACCCATTCCCATATCGCCATTGTGGGGCCACCATGTTTCACCTCCACATCGCAAGATATCGCTTGCGCGCAGCCAGGGCACTCCAAGGACTCCAACATGTCGCGGTAGCCCTGGGTCTGACTCGCAGGAGCAAAGGGGTGCATGTGAGCCTTGGTTTCCGCTGCGGAAATGAAGACATGCATGGGAAAAGTCAGTTTGGGGCTGGTAAATCTTGAAAGATGTTGAACATCTCACAGATTTAGATGATTTGCAACCTGGAAAAATCATAAGATTTCCATTGTTTTCCCTTTGCAAGGCCACTAGTGATTCAAAGTGCAACAGCTGATCTCTAGGAACCCAAAGAGCTGGCAAAAAAACATATGTCTAGACATCTTACCAAACAAGTCTCCACAGGTCTCAACAACTGATACCTTAAACTCTTAAACATGACCCGTAGATATCCCACCTCATAGTTTCTGGTTGGTGGTTTCAACCCCTCTGAAAAAAAATGACTTCGTCAGTTGGGATGATGACATTCCCAACATATGGAAAGCCATAAAATTCATGTTCCAAACCACCAACCAGGTTTTATTCCTGCTACTCATTCATATAGTGTCTGATCGCCATCCACCACAGCATCCCTTCATCATAGGAACCACCTCGGGCCAGCTGCAGGGTGCCAGGGACGACACGGAGTTCAACTTCATGGTGCACGAGCCCAGCGAAATCATCGAGGTGTCCAGCGCCAAATCCTTCCTGGACGACGCAAAGCTGGGAAGGGTTGGGAAGGATTGGGACCGATCAAAAGGGGCTGGTGATTAGGGAAAGTGTGTGAAATTTGGTGAACTGAGGGGGTTGGACAAGACAAGATGTGATAGGTAGCCAGTGGAAAAAATGTCAACCGGATCCCATCCGCGCCAAGTTTCTTCTGCAGGGTGTGCATGTATCGCATCAGCTCTGTCTCCTGCCAGCCATAAAACTTGGAGCAGATTTAACTAAGAAGTGTCTGGAGTACTTTGTCAACTTGGACACGAATATATCGTATGTACAATGTATGGTAATGTATGTAATACTGTAATAATAATGGTAGCAATCATAAATACCTAGTAAATACCATATTTTTTTTGTCATATAGGTGCTGCCTGAAGTGATAAGATCTATGTCCCAATCGTCAACTATTCCAATGATCGAAAAGGCTCGAGCGGCTCGACTCTTCCCTAAAGAATACGTTGCGGCGCTAAGGATACCGCAGAAACCATGCTACTTTGCCCCCAGTACCCTCTGGTAAACTAATATAGCTGTGGAAAATCACCATTCTTAATTGCTAAACTATAAATGGCCATTTTCAATAGCTATGTTAAATACGGGAGGGTAAACCCCAAATATCCCAAATTTGCAAATGCGCCAAGCATCCGAGGAGATGGAATTGAAGATCTTCTGCTCCAAGAAGGCTCCAGTCCTGCAAATCGCCGACCAAACAAACTTCTCATCACACACTGGTGAAGAATACAAAACCTCGATTTCAATCACGAAAACCAAATAAATATCTGCAAAAAATATGTTCAACAAAAGCATTGAAAACCCAAACAAGACTCCAAGAGTCGTAAGGCATCATCATCAACCACAATATGGCACGCGGCTACAGCAGTTTGATTGGCCGTGGACTAGCAAATGCATTATATATAATAACGTATATACACTATATATACACAGTTATTAGGGGATAGAGCCAATATATAGTCCAATTCCTACTAGTTACTAGTGTGAATTCAATATTACGACCAATAATTATCAAAACATCCCAACTTTCTTTGAGAAAATCATTGAACATATGGGATGTTTGGAAGATTTATATGGGATTTGATCCCAACTTTCAGATGGATGATTCTGATGATTTTTGGAGGATTTTCCAGCTGAAATCACCGCGCCTGGCGAAGTCCGCGGGCAGTTTGCCGTCCACGGTGATGGCCAAATTGGAGGCGGTGCTTCCCGCGCCCGCGGCTTTCAGAGCGCCCACCAGAGACTTGATGTCGCCCTGGCTGCGAGGTGCCCCCCGGAAAGGCACTGGTTACCCGGCTGTAAACTAACATGTTAATTACGGAAGTTTCCTAAAATGGGGGTACCCCCAAATCATCCATAGGATGTTCCATATTTTTTCATTATAAACCATCGAGCTATTTTCCCTCCCATATTTATGGAAAACCCCATATAACCATTGCACAACCGGTGATCATCCAGCTGTAACCCACCTCCAAGTGCGTCTCATCGAAGGAGGCCGCCAAGGTTTTGTCGTCCAAGACGCGGACGTTCATCTTCTGCTGTTCCAATGCCTGGAAAAAGCATGGGGAGTTGGATAGCTATGGCGAAGCCAAATATGGAAGAAGGACGAATGAGGTGTAAATCATTGTAAATCATTGTAAATCACTATAATTGTAGATGCATACGATGGATGGATGGATGGATGGATGGATGGATGGATGGATGGATGGTTACATGGATACATGGATACATAGATACATGGATACATGGATACATGGATACATGGATACATGGATACATGGATACATGGATACATAGATACATGGATACATGGATACATGGATACATGGATACATGGATACATGGATACATGGATACATGGATGATACTAGATGATACTCGATTGTATTAGATGATATTATATCGATGGCATTAAAATGAGATTAGATGACATTAGATGGTACGAGTACTAGATGATACTAAACGGAATGTATCATGTTTTATTCTAAAGAAAAGAATGTCATGCAAGCCAAGTAACCCCTACAGGCCCCTGCTGTATTTGGATTAAATCAATCCATAGCCGCCATAGCCATCTCCTGAAACCACCCCAGCGCTGGCAGCCTGTGCAACAGCCTTGGCCTTAGGAGTCTCGATAGTGACCTTGGGGCGCGGGGCTGCGTAGAGGACCTCCATCTGCCCATATCCAGTCGTAAAATCATCTAAACTGACCCCAAAATTCAAGATCCAATCCCTAATCCCTATGGTTACTATAGTCAGTTCTTCAATCATTTTCCAATTTCATCCAAATTCCCATTGATTCCCATATCTTTAAATCATTACCCCAGCCTCCTTAACCATCCTTAACCGCCCCCTCCGTCCTTTGCCGGGCCCCCCGGCGGTGTCGAAGAAGGCGGCCGTGGAGCTCACGCAGAGCCCGGCCTTCTGCGCCTCAGAAGCGAAGAGCTGCGCCAGGCCGTGCACGCGCTGGGCGATCTTCTGCAGGCCGTCCTTGCGATGGTAGACCGCGTACCTTGGAGACGGGATGGCATGGTTAGTTGACAATGGTTAGTTGATGGTTAGTTGATGGTTAGTTGATGGTTAATGATTAATAATGGCCACTGGTTGATAGGTGTTGATAGTGATAAAATATCCCCCCCCTTTAGGGGGGGGGGTG
>Ga0126342_10019582_pt1 | contig 11477 bp, 9 predicted proteins | sample Cyp1metagenome_FD_92528 | JGI IMG/M metagenome (GOLD analysis project Ga0126342, IMG submission 92528) | Coral microbial communities from Lord Howe Island, Old Settlement Bay, Australia - Cyphastrea 1 metagenome | ecosystem: Host-associated > Invertebrates > Cnidaria > Coral ... | reverse complement strand
TGCCAGAAGATTTGCCAGATAGAATGCCAGAAGATATGTCAGATAGAATGCCAGAAGATTTGCCAGTAAGAAAATGTAAAAATGTCACGGTGGGGATCACACGAAGTAAAGTATTTTTTTTTTCGAACCGTTTGGGGGTCATTTTACATCATACCAAATAGGGAGATACCCAGTAATAAACCTCTATTGCGGATGATTTATTGTCCGTGTTGACCACACTACATAATGGTGACATATGATATCATGATATATAAATTTAGTATATGTATAAACAATCATTATGTATATATATATATACATATCATGATATATATATATACATACATATCATATCATATTATATCGCATCATATCATATCAATGGATCTTGTGGTTTCTCATATGTCCAAAGATCCAGCCAACCTCTCCGCAGCCCATTTCAAAAGCAGCTGGGCACGGCCCGCCCCGACGGTTCCTGCGAAGTCCGCCTCGGGGTCTGGGTCAGGATGCTGGGCCTATTCGAAACGATGGGGATTTCAGCTGCGACAAAAAAATGAGAGATTCACCCCAAGTCTTAGGTGAGAAAAAAGGTGCAAATTCAGGGTGATTTGTGAAATTTATGGTGATCTAAGCCTAAATGATCTAAATGAATGAATAATTTTAAGGATGAAAGTTGGATTGAACGCTATGATGAATAAACATCGCAAGTAGGGAGATGCAACTGACTCACCTATGGTTAGGAGGTTGCCGCTGATGCTTTTTCGCTGCCCAAAAAACCTGTTTGGGGACGACTCCTGATGGCCTCCCGGGGCCAGCAGTCGCAACACCAGGCAGAAGCTCAAATAGATCTAGCTCGGGCTGCAAAGAAAAAGGGTGAAACAGCATATCTTGCGTTTCCCTGGATCTTTATAAGTGCACTCTTTCAAGTGAGATCAGAAAACTCGCATTTTCGGATTTCTACATTCACAAAACAAATGTTTGTGGCGGCTGACTGTAAGAAAGTATAACCATCGAACAAGTAACTAGACTTTTTCATTTTGAATACGTGTTTTTGAGGAGTTATCCGATTTTGGCTGGTCACTTGTGGCCAGCCACAGCTTAGCTGGTCATTCTTTTACCTGGGCAGCTTGGAAAAAAAACACGTGGTTTCTTTGGTCAGTGGTAAAAGATTCGATTTACGCAGGAAAACTTGGGATTCCATCAACAATGGACCAAGCCAAACTGGGACGGCAACCAGTCATGGGGGACCCCCTTTTTTCATCAGTCATTTTGTTCAGAAAGTGGTGGTGACTTGGCGATTCCGAGCAAGGTTATATTGTGTTACCATCTGGTTATTTAACATAGCTATTGAAAATGACCCATTTATAGATGGTTTTCCCATTAAAAATGGTGATTTTCCATAGCTATGTTAAATTACCAGAGGGTAACTGTTATGTTCTTTGTGATGTTTCTTTCCCTGCAAATTGTGGATGCCAAAACTCATCTGAGCATCTAGAACTAGTCTGCTTGGTGGTTTAAACTCACTCCATTTAAGGGATTATCCAGATGAGTTTTGGGCGACTCATTCCATTCATTTCTTCGATCTGAGGAAGATGACAAAACTGCCATCATTTCTCAGTGGCATGTTCCCAGGTGCGCTGGCCTGGGGTTGATATATCTGGCTTAACCAACCGGGTTGCCATAAATGTCGCCATGGTGCATTCTTTTGCCACAAATGGAGGAAAACAAGACCCATACCCACTCACCATTTTTTGGTTTGCAGGTTCAAACCGCATGCTATTCTTTTCTGGGTAAAACGTAGTGAACAACCAATTAATTAATCACACAATTTCCTAACTAATCACAATTTTTCCCCACCTGTCACGTGAGGGTTATTAGATTTTATGTCAGCTGGCCCGCCTCCTCCTCCTCCTCCTCTTCCTCCTCCTCTTTCCTCCGCCGCACCTCAACTGCAAGCTCTAGATCAAAGTGTTCCCCGCCGGACCCGAACAGCAAGCTCAGGATCAGAGCATTCCCCGCCGGACCTCCACCGCAAGCTCCAGATCAAAGTGTTCCCTGCCGGACCTGAACAGCAAGCTCGGTATCAGAGTGTTCCCCGCTGTGTCTCCACCGCGAGCACCAAATCAGAGTGTTCCCCCCGGACCTCAATCACAAAGAATCACCGAAGATTTACCAGATAGAATGCCAGAAAGGATGTCAGAAGATATGCCAGATAGAATGCCAGAATAGAATGTCAGATAGAATGCCAGATAGCATGCCAGACCGTATTCCAGCACATATATGGCAGAAGAAATGCCGAATAGAACGCCAGAGAAAATGACAGTATAGATGCCACAAAGGATGCCAGACAGGATGTCAGAATAGATACCAGATAGAATGCCAGAATAGAATGTCAGATAGAATGCCAGGTAGAATGCCAGAATAGAATGTCAAATAGAATGCCAGATAGATTGCCAAAATAGAATGTCAGAAGATTATACCGTATATATTTCCAGAATGATATGTCAGAAACTATGACAAATAAGTTGTCAGGATGGGGGTCACTCGAACTAAAGTAATTACCGGTAAAACGAGCATTTTTGGTAACATCTCCCCAAACACGGTCAAAGAGTCTCAGGCAGCCGCTCTCCAGACACCACGTCTGGGGGCTCAAGCGCTTCCCGCAGCACAGCGCCGCCCCCGCCGCCGCCGCCTAAACCGCCGGTGGCCGTGGGGGGAGGAAAGATCTGGTTTCCAGCCACCGGGCACAAACGGAAAAAACCAGGGTTTCTTGTGAGCCAGCAAAGTCCCGCAAAAATGGGTCCCTTTTGGAATTCAACAAACATGCATGCATATCATTGGGAAGGGATGAAGTGTGTTTGTCAAATTTAGTCCCAACCATTTGGACGGAAGGAACAATGTCATTTTGGGATATTTCGGGGTGGTTGGGGATGGGCGTGGATTTTTGCGATTAATACGTGGAAATTAAACAGAAGGAAAACTGTGATTGGTAAGGTGCTTTGGGATGTTTTTTTTTTTTGGGGGGGGGTTGTGTAGATTTATTAGATTGGTACTTCGTCCCTTTGACCACGTACCATTTTGGTTGGTTTTTGCGCCTTGAAACCCTGAAAACATTTGGGGCATGGTTTTGGGATTTAATCGTTTTTTTAAGTGAATGTACACATTATTTGACTTGGATTTTCGGAAAATGGTGAGTGATATATGTTTTGGTCGTGGGAATAGGTTTCCGGCGAGGTGTTGTACAACATGTAAAGATGTTCAGTAAATGAATACCTGCTTATTGTGGATGCGTATTCACAAACCAAGCGATGTACCCTCTGGTAATTTAACATAGCCATGGACAATTTACATTTTTTTAGTAGGTCAATTATCTATATATATATAAATCGACAAATTTTCCACAAAAAGGTTAAATTACCAGACGTTAGAGTCGAGTGAACGATAGTAAAGGCTGGAAGGACGATGATGATCCAAGGCCAAGTAGAAAGAATGGATGAGTTGAACCAAGTTTACGCATACATGTCATGTAGTCACACATATTCTAAAATGTACATATATATATATATGTAGTATTTAAAAATATATCAAATATTACCATATACAAAATATGTATATATATATATATCTATACCACAATACACTATTATCTATGATATCAGGATATATCAGGATATGGTTACGGCATCCCAGTGACATCGCTGACCCAGGAATCAACCAACGGCCAGGCAGGGTAAACACTCCGCGATTTTGTAAAAGTCAGGGGTTCTTGTTGGTGATACTTTTATATAAAGACCCTGTATTTTGACAGATAATAAGCTTTGGATATTTTTTGCGACAGAACAAGCTCACCAGACATAAGAATGGCCTGTTGAACCTGTTGTGTAGTTCATCTGTGGGTTCCTGGGCCCCAAAAATAAAGATCGACTTCCCCACGATTTTGTTTTTGGTGAATTCTCACATCAGATCCATGGGAAGACTCACCGACTTTCTTTTCATGATCTCTCTGCAAACTGGCCATATATTGAGAACATGATTTTGACCACCGCCGTGAAACGGCTGGGTTGTTTGGGGATCTCCTCAGGTTCCAGCAGATCTGCCATGATGAAAAAACTGTGGGTTTTAACAACAACACCTCGAACTGTCCGTCATAAAATCTTTGTTTTGATGGGAACATCATGGTAACTAAATGTTTCCATGTTTTGTTGGTGATCAGCATCGCAATTTTAGTTGTCTTGAAAAAATCTGAAATCCCAACTGATGTGGCATCATTGTCCTAATGTTTTTAATGGCCATAAAATGGGGTGTGCCACTCATTTCAGCAGATCCATCCACAGATTGTTGTCCTCCAATATTCCTTGTTGGATTCCTGTTTTCGATGGTAAATCTTCATGAGTTCCCATTTCTGTTGCTTAAGTATTCCTATATTTTTCATGATTCAACCAGTTTACAAGACCCGCCTTTTTCAGCCATGAAAAATGGGGCTGACCAGGCGGTTTCCAAGGAGGTTCTCCTAGAGTCCATCGAACATGTGGCCAGCACAGTTGAGCCATGGAGTCCTGAGGCGCAGTTGGGCGCGGATGTTGTTTATTTTAAAACTTTTTGGTCCCTAGCAATGGACATTACAACTGATTGGTGGTTTGGAACATGAATTTTATGACTTTCCATAATATATGGGATAATAATCCCAACTGACCAATATTTTTCAGAGGCATTGAAACCACCAACCAGTTTTATATAATGTGGTATTTTGATGCTATTATATAATATCCATAGTGCTATTTAAATCAGCTATAAATGGCTATTATAGCTAATGTATTATAAATATATGCCTCGCTGGTAAACATACAAAAAACTATTGAACATTGCCATAGAAATAGCTGATTTACTAATTAAACATGGTGCTTTTCCATAGTCATGTTAGTTTACCAGAGGATATATATATATAGTGTTTACATATACATCACCATTTGGATGATGATTATAAATATACGATTAAAATCGATTAAACAACACTGGATGATGATTATAAATATACAAGTGGGTAGCCCATCGGTGGGGTGCGTATCACTGCATCAATCACTGAATCACGAGTCGTTCTTTCTGGCCTGCGGATGATTGAAATTTGCCCCATATTTGCCCAGCTTCGACCCATGACCCATGGTCAAAAACCTTAAGTTTTATATGGGGATGGGTCAAAACCTTGGTACCTAGTGAACATCAAAATAGCTGGGATTTATGGATGTTCATCCCACTAAAAATGGTATCTATAGGTATTGACCCATAGCCATATCTCTAAAAGTGCCGAAGCCGATTAAGATTCAAGATTTGCCCAGCACCGATTCTTGGCTGCCACTGTTTTTGCTGGTCGAGCAGGACTATGTTGGACAAATGCTCTTACAAGAAGCTGTGCGCAACCATGGACGTGTCGATTTGATGACAAAGAAGAATGGCGAGAAGCTGGCAGCTACTTGGTTCACGTGCAAGGTTTGCCAACAAGATTTTGGTTCGTTGAGGTATTTCAAACATTTTCAGATAGTTTCTACTTGCATACTACCTGGGTTATGCCGGGATGATCGCAAATTCAAAACTATGCATGACTGTAGAGAAGTAGAAGTATCTATCTCATTTTCAGAGAGACAGTAGATTGAAAAAACTAACCAGTAGTATGAGTAAGAATAGTTTGCTAGTTTCCACTTTTAAAGATGGGAGTGACAATCAAACACATGGATAGACAAGAACAAACCAGAAAACAGTGGGTTGCTTTGTCAGGGGCACATAGATACACAGAAAAAAACATAAACAAACTCCATATCTCTTATTGTATTTGAAGTATGTCAGGGCATTATTTCTGTTGCTCTTCTATCTCTCAACGGGGGATCTCCCTTTGCTTACCCCAGTTTTCAAGCCGCCTCGGCCTGCCACGCTCGATCAAGTGGTCGAGCCGAGGTCAAACGCATGCCTACTCGATGGGTGCGCGTAACTTGAAAAAATCACTGGGTATCCGACGTCTCGCTGCGATCGAACCAATGATACATCTGGGTAAATTATAACGACCTCACTGCGACCTCACTATAATCATAGTAAGGGGAATCATCCCAAAATGGCCTTAATTCAGGGTAGTGAAATATGATAATTTACCCAGATACATTTGTATGATACTGTGTGGATGCGAAATGGAAATAGCTATGGAAAATCACCATGTTTGGGAAATCCCGCACCACTGTGACCTATAGTTACCAATAGTTGCCAAATGGTGCAGGATTTCTGAACCATCCACAGTATTATGTCTGGGCAATTTTTTTACGACCTGCGACCGAACCCTGAAAAGATGATAAATGTGTAGGGAAATCATCCCCAAATGGCCGAACTATTAAGATATATTAAGATTAGTGAATTATTCTACTTGATCCAGATCATGTTGTTCTCAAGCAATTATTTCGTGACATCTATGTGAGATGACTAGCCCAAATGACCGAGCTTTTTGGTGGATAGAAGGCACAGTCTCAACTGCTCCTTATTCAGGGCTATCCATTGTTTTTTCTTTTTGGATCCCCAATGGATGGATGATCAGCCCCATGTTGCAATGATATTAGAATGATATTAATGGGTATAGTTATGTAACTACCCTCTGGTTATGACTAACAGGGCTAGCCATGGTTTTTCGATGGCCCTAATCGAAATAGATGGTTTACCGAACTAAAACATGGGTGGATTTTCCATGGCGAACTGTGAATGTCATAACCAGATGGCATGTTACAAAGCAATGGCTTCGCCTGGCATTTTCGGAGAGTCTGTGGATGATCATCCCATTGAAACTCCGGAAAAAAATACATCTGACGTTTTACGTGTGCTGAGCGCATCTGAAAAAGTCATGTGGAATATGTCCGTCATGTCCGTCATAGTTGTCTTTTCTATCGTTGGGAAGATGTAAAGATAACATATGTTTGTCTTGGTTTTCTATCTCTGTTCCCGTTGTATCCCGTTGTTATTTGGGGATGGGTCACAACCTCTTACGTATTATTACCATATTTTTGGGGGGATCAACATCTATTTCTGCAGCGATTTTTGGGTACCTCGGGTAGGCTTTTGACCCATCCATTTCGACCTCAGGAGGGGCCCACGGAATTCAACGAGCAGTACCCGACCGCCTCGGAACGGCCCTGGGTGGATATCGGCCTCGTCAGGCAGGGCTGCGGGGTCACCATCTGGGGAAATCCATGAAAAAGATGGGGAAATCCATGGGAAATCCATGGAAGGAATCGAGGTTTTCACAGGATCTGCATCTATAATCATCTATAAGTGGATAGACTTCCAGCTTGCCACGTTTGATCACTGGAGGGTACCAATTGGCGATTTACCTAGATGGCGTAGATGGCGTAGATGGTATGTCACCAATGATGATGTTCAAATCTGGATCTCGTATAGCGATAACACATTGCCCAACAAGCCTCATGAATTTGGGGAAAATAGGATTAATAAAACATCATTTGACATCAACTCAACTGACACCTGGTCGGTGGTTTTTCTTTCTTTCGGTGTGTCTTGGAATTTGGGTCCCAAGACTCAACCATTTCACGGCTTGTGGCACATGTTTTTTTTGTTCCAAGCAATTTTGAGAAAATTAATTTTAAATCTGGGTTGATTGGCGAGCCTCATGTACAAAGTTGAGTTGCTATCGTGGGATGGCTGGGTCGAAATGGGGATTGCAAAATCTTTACGTGGCACAACACTTCCAACCATCAGCCTTGAGGATGATTCGTTGGGGGCTTCCCAAACAAAACATGGCTCCCCAAAGCCCCAATTGTTTCTGTGACATCAGTTCATGTCTTTGGACACTCATGGCGTAGGGATGCGCAGATGTAAGTGATTCCATCGATCAAGGCAATGTTCATGGAAGCTAAAGGCTGCCCCCAAAGACAACGATAGGGCTTGAAGAAGCCCCTCTAACCAGGCTTGATAAGGGGTTAATTTCCATGAGCCAGCCCTCATCTATCAATTGAATCAATGACATCGCGTTTTGTTTTTGGTGCTTAAGATTAAACAACATTCTCAGCGTCCCTCAAAAAATAGCTTGGTGAAGTTGGTGACCACCCCATACGCGCCAGGTATTTAAACTCCATCCGATATCCCTACGTCCCTTGGCCTTGTGAAATGATGCTTTGACATCCCCGGGGTTGTCCAAAGAGGTGGAAAAAACACCAGCAAAATGGAGACATCATGGTGTGGAGATGTATAGAATGTCATCCCATCTCATTCTATCATGATATCCCATTCAAATCCCATTCAACAACAGTATATCCGATTTTATCTATCCCATGATCATGATAAGATTAATGATATAATTTATTAATATATATATATATATATGTATATGATCATATATATATATATATATATATGTATATGATCGCACACACATATATATATATATATGTATATGTATATATATATATATATGTATATGATCACACACACATATATATATATGTATATATGTATATATATATATATATGTGTATATGTATATATATGTATATATGTATATATATATACATATATATGTAATGGGATATCATGGGAATTCATGGGATATCATGGGATAAGAAGATGATGTTTGGCTTTGTCCAAAGATGTGGGGTAGCAGCGGATAGCATGGACTCCCGCACTCAGCGGGTATCTTATGTTCAGACAGTGAGGTGCGACGTGCGCAATCGCTGCCGCGTTTTTTTAGTGCAAAGCAGTGTTGTTGCGACTAGAACAGCTATGACTCTCAGAGTTCAACATTAAAATGAGACATTTTAGCACTTGTTCTCAACCTCAATAATGCAAGTTTTTTTCTTTCTATGGAAAACCATTGACAAAACCTCTGAAAAACTCCCAGCTGCAGCAGTTGACCTCCGGAGGTTTGTAATCTCATTGGCGTTTTCAGAGACGATGAGACCACCTACGTAGCATCATCTCTTGCCACTCAAGGAGACGACTGGGATGGGTCCCACATGGAAGGCATTGAAGTTGGAGAATGGATGTGGCATCAGTAAATCCATGCCACAAGAAACCTGAAAATTACTCAAAATGATAGATCCCCAAATGTGAAGAAATCCAGTGAAATAGCCACTTTTACCACTGAACATTTCGGGATTTCCGGACCATGTTCCAATACCGGGTAGATTCCGTTTTCAATCAGTGAAAACAATAATTGGTTGCTTATAATATATATATACTGTATATATATATATATATATCCCATTTTGGTTGCTTAAGAATCTTCCATTGACTAATGATATGTGTTCCTGAAATTTCAGGCTTAGTTGGTTGTTTTTCACTGATGATTCTTCCAGAGGTTTGGGCCCCAGTCCCCTCAGGATGACACTATGAAACTTCCACAATTTATCAGTCGTTGACATTTTGTGAACTCCAAACGACCCCAAGTCATGCCATCATTCAAGGTGTTTATACACCTTGATAAAAATGCTGGAAAGCCATATGATGTTCAAGGGTGAACACATGTGAACACCAGATTTTTTTGTGAAAGCCATATCAAAAGCCCTTCAGTTATGGCCATTTATTAGTTACAACTGGTTATACAAATGGGATTATACAATCTATTTTATGGGGTTTTGTTAGTACTTATAACTGGTAAACGGCCATAACTGTTGATCATCTTAATATTCTTCAACCGTTCCAATCGTTTTTTTTCACGGTTTTTTACATCGTGCTTTAAAGAAACCGGTCGGTGGTTGAATCCCCTGGGAGTTCAAGTTGGGAAATCCCGATGGATTGCGGATGGTTGAAGCTGATTGCTGTTGATTTGGGAAATCCCTATTTCAATTTGGGAAAATCCCTATTGTTAAAGCCTGAATTCTGGCTGATTGCTGTTGAGATCTGTTTTTTGTCATTTCGTCACCTCATAGTCATGCGACGTTGCTTCTTCCACTTAAATTGGTGCCAGAAAAAAGGAGACCTTTTCTCCTGGTGCGACGCTGATCCTGGCCCTGGAAGGGCTCGGGAAGACGCTGGGCTCAAAGAGGCGAAGCGGTGTGTTTTTTTCAGATTTAGGGGAAGGGATTGATTCGCAGCTGAATTTCTGTGTGTTGCCCTCTGGTAAACATACAAAAAGCTATTGAAAATGGCCATAGAAATAGTGGATTTATCCATTCAAAATGGTGATTTTCCATAGTTATGTTAGTTTACCAGAGGGTAACACACAGAAATCTCTGGGAGAACCCCCAGTTACCCGCCCAGTTCCCCGATGTTTTTTCGTGACGGCGGACGCATCCATGATCCGATAGAAGCATAGATCAACAGTACGCGGGGATAGAATGAGATACATGGCCATTACATCGCCAAACATATGATATTTGGTCACTACATCGCAGTGATCAAAGCCCTGGTTGCAGGTTGACTTATGGTCCAAGAGAGGCTTATCGACCTACCTCGTTAGTTGGGATATTGCTAAATATCGTTTTTTTTTTCACATGGGATTATTCAAAAATGAGGGATAGCCTCAGAATAGCCAATTTACTTGGGAAAATGAGGCTTTAACTTATTGGATTTTGAGGTACCCTAGTTTTACCATGTTTCCTAGTTTTAGACAAACCCATGTGGGGTCATCAATACCAAGCTCAAAATAAAGAGAAAACTAACCCCGGGATTCTGAAGTAAACATAATCCATCACAATCTGTGACATAGTGCCCAGTTGACCCCTGGAAATGGGGTACCGCCAAATGGCAGTTTGAATGTGAAGATGATCAGAAAATCCATCGGAATTGGGGGAAACCTCTTTTTTTTTCTACACCGTGACACATTTTCATTTGATAGGACTGAGTGTTCCCACAGTTCTTTAGTTCTCTGGATTTCAACCATCGTTTGCAACACACTGGGATTTAAACATCAGAAGCACCCGTGTTTCAAGCCCCAAAAACTTATGGATCACTCGTTTTTGTTGGATATCAGAACAGGGGATGAAAACCGATTCTTCGTTGGTATCACCTATTCTTCGTTGGTATCATCGTTTTACTATGCTCTAAATTCTCACCTGCCGATGGATTATAACATATTATAACATATAACTGAATTATTAGAACCTATCATACCAAATCATTTTGTGGTGTCATTCACATTCATAACCCCAATTCTCATTCATCTTCACATTCCCAGCTAGAAAAAACTACGTATGAGAATAGTCATGATGTTTATCATTCACATTCATTTCGGCTCATAACATGCATCCCGGCTGTGTCCCAGCTCGCTGTTTTTACAGAAGGTACCTCTGGTGATTTTTCACATAGCGAACTGGAAGCCATGGCCCATAGAAACAGATGATTTTCCCATGGATTTTCCTAGCGAACGAAACCTCCATTTATGGTTGGGATTTTCCAGTTCGCTATGTCAAATGGTAAGGGCCTCGCTTCGGAACGCGTCTTCAGGCATCGCTTCGGAACGCGCTCTCATGCATCGCTTTCGAACGCGCCTCTTAAATCAATTGCAGCAAGATATA
>Ga0126342_10019581_pt1 | contig 11478 bp, 8 predicted proteins | sample Cyp1metagenome_FD_92528 | JGI IMG/M metagenome (GOLD analysis project Ga0126342, IMG submission 92528) | Coral microbial communities from Lord Howe Island, Old Settlement Bay, Australia - Cyphastrea 1 metagenome | ecosystem: Host-associated > Invertebrates > Cnidaria > Coral ... | reverse complement strand
GTTTTTAACACATTTTACTTCCAAATGTGCTTCGCGCCACAACGCCGTGCACTTTTTCAACATCTCAACTTCCAAAAGTGGTCCGACGCTGAGGTGTTTTGTACCTTTTCACTTCGAAATCGGATTCGCGCCACAACGGAGTGCAACTTTTCATCTCTCATCTCCCCAGATGTCTCCGCACCCGCCGCTTTAGCGAGCCTACTTTTCAACCCTCCGGAGCCACAAAACCACGAAAAAACACAGTGTTTTGGGACTTTCCTACCTTTTCGCGCACCTGCATCTTCTTTCTTCTGATCTTTTCTATTCTGACACTTCTCCCTGCTGACTGCTTTTTCATCTCTCCATATTGTCGGAAGTTTGACTTCTAAACTTCCTTCGATAATTATATATATATATACATATAATTATATATATATGTATATGTATATATATATATCTGTCCATTCATCTATCTACCTATCTATCTGTCTATCTGTGTAAAAGTATAGTACATGCATGTCAGTGTAAAGTAAAGGTCATAGGGAAAAGCAGATGTTTGTAGATGTTGATTCTCGGTGGATGATGTGCAGACAAATTCAAGGAATAGAATAGACCGTACGGGAGATAGCAATCACATCAGGTTTGTGACATTCTCATCCTCCTCCGCCCAAAACATTCCACTGGTGACTTGTGTTCTTTCAACGAAGAGAGGGTTATGTTTGCCTATGTTTCGGCTCACATTTTGATGTGTTTGTTTGTCTTTGGTTGGCAATGTGACCCCGTTCACAATGCTTCCATTTTTCCGAGGGCTTCACAGCAGCAATTTGTCATATGGTGAAATCTTTAACATAAAAAGTGGCATGGAATCTGTGTCCATCGAATGCATTTACGAAAAAAAACAAACTTACCCTATCCCTGTTTGAGCTTGTTATATACCTATGGTCACGGATGTACACAATTTAAAAGTTGAGTTGTTTCCACGTACATCTTCTGCCAGCAACTGCTATGTAGGAGATTCAAAACCTGTAAATCACCCTCTGCAACGCAGACAAGTACTGTGATTCAAAATCCAGTCAGTGAAAGTTCGATCATTTTCGACGTTTGTTTGTTTTCTGCGTATCTGTTTGTTCTGCTTCTCAACTCAACCATCAGCTGCATCATCCAAGATCTTCCAACATTTCCAGATATGTTTTTCAGAAATAGTTAGCACCTGTGGCCAGGAGCAGATGATTTAAGTAACTTTTGGATGAGCAATTTGCCCGAATGGGGTCGCAGGAGGCGCAACGAGATTGTTTGACCTTGACCCAACCCACCTGGTGTTCACTTTGAATCAAGATAATCAAGGGTATGCGGTAAGTTCTGAAAAAAAAACATGATACCCTCTGGTAAATTAACATAGACCCTGAAAATAGCCATTGTTTAGTTGAAACATGTTGAAACTCATCTTCCAACCCCGACAACTGCCAGGGTCTATGTTAGTTTACCGGAGGTTAACTTGTAGCCCTATAACCGGCCCTATGGGAGTTGCCTTTCCATGCCGTGGGATTTGCGGGCCGGGAGCTGATTTTTTTGGATGGAGCAATATTTGAAGGCCCATGCCAGGTCAAATCTTACAAACATATATTACTTATATCACTTACACTTTTTAATCTAGTTCATCATAGTTCATATAAATTAATATAAATTAATATATATATAGTTCACTTGATATAAATTGATATATAGTTCATCATAGTTCATGTTTATTATATAGTCGTGAATATTCATGAAATTATTGACAGTGTTGATCAGTGGTTGTAGTTCAACAAGTTTTTTAATATATTCATTATTTATTTTATTGACATTAATCAACCATAATTATATAGATTATAGTATATTTCATTATTAGCATCATTAAGATTAATTATCATTAACATTAATCAACCATTAACTTATTATTAGTTCATGATTTCTACTACGAGGTTTGAATCCTAGGGGTGATGATCCCCAACGTTCATTAGTCTTCGGGGCTGGAAACACTAGGTCTTGGACCGTGGATGTTGGTTTAACCCCAGATTCAGCTTACCAGATAGATTAATTATCCAGATGTTGGTTTAACCCCAGAATAGCACATATTGTTGTAGAGCATTGTTATTCGTTCCCTATGTTTGGATGCCTAGTGGATATTGATCTAGTGACTAGCTGCTTAATATTCCAATGATTGCACTTACTGATATCCCGAACAATATACCCCGCACATATCGCAAAATTGGTTTCCCAAAAAAAACCATGTCGATCACTGTTTTCCTATAAAAAGGCCTCACATTTGGCCAACAGTGGTGGTTATCCCATGAAGACTCACCATAGCTGATGTTCATAGCTGAACGTTCACTTAAGTTCGGATTTTGACTCATCAAAATGCCGTACCAAAAAAGGCAACTGATGAATGTCCGAGTACAAATCCAAATTAAGAACATGCGCAGCTGATTCTCCAGCGAAAATTTCCACAAAGCATCCCAAGTTTTTTGTACAGAACCAATGATCTCAGAATTCAGAATTGGAGGAACCCTCTTGGTAAACTAACATAACTATGGACAAATCCACCATTTTTTCTGGGAAAACTCACTATTTCAATGGCCAGCTATTCAATAGCAAACTGTTGACATAACCAGAGGGTACAGGAAATCCTTGAAAATTACTGGGAATATTCCCATTAAATCCCATTAAACCACCATTAAACCAACATTGCTGGGAAAACTGTGGCTTTCGTCATGTTTTCCCTCCCCGAAACTGCGAGCGTTTTAGACGTCCCAACTTTCCCTGGAAGGGGCCGTTCCCTGGACGGCTCGCACGGCACGGGCACGTCCCGGTCCGTGAGTCCTGAGGCCGGGCCATGGCGTGGAGCCGGGAAAGGTGATGTTGAAAATCCAAGGGCCAGATTAAAGGGTTACTGGGAAAATCATGGGAATATCATGGGAATGTTGAATATATGGTTTTATATATGGGAAAATCATAAAAAAATATGGGATTACCATCTGGTTATTTGTTACATAGCCATGGTTTTTTGATGGTCCTAATCGAAATAGATGATTTTCCCAGCTAGAAACCTCCATTTATGGTTGGGATTTTCCATGGCTATGTTAAATTACCAGATGATATATGACTTCAATAATTATAATTATATGATATGGATCGATATGGGTGTCATTCGTATTTCTGGTAAGTTTATTCTTGTAAGCCTAAAATCAACATCATGAACTAATTTGTTGATTCATCAGTTGATTTTATAAGCCCTAAAATCAACTCATATCATCTTATTCCCGGGCAAGATGCATCGCAACTTTGGGGGTCAGCCATCCGACCTTACGACCACAGGCACCTTCGAGGCAACCATCGCTTGGAGATCTCCAATCATCCAGGGTTCCAAACTCGGCCGAATTTTCTTGGGGCTATATCAATGGCCATGACTCAGGAACCGATTGATTGGAGGTACCTACCATATGTCAGGGCTATTTTTTAAGTCTAAATTTCAGGGAATATCCCCACAAAATATGGTCTTATATGGTACTAACGTACCTCCATTTTAGGATCCTGAAATTCCATGAAATTCCCATTGACTATAGATTCAGTAAATGATCAGCACTTCGACGGGGAAAACCCATTTTTTGAATTCTTCAGGGTTTATTCCGGGGCTTGATTCCCCACAAGGGCCATCCCTCAAACCAATGGAGCTTCACGGGAGATGGTTGGCTGGGTAAAGCTTTTGGCCGGACCGATGTTGGGGCACGAAATACATAAACAATACAACTTACATATAATTTGTTTGTGCCAAATGATCAAACATGATTGAAATCGCAAGTAACTTCAAGTTTGGGTTTGAGCCCCTCTGGAACCAGATACCATCGCACAGCACTCACCAAGGGGCGCGGATGGTCTGGCTCAGTCGTGTCCAGTCTGGAACCCCAGCCTAGTTGGATGGGCAGAGGAGGGGCTGAACAGAGATCCGTTTGTCTGAACACGTTGGAAAATGCTGGGAAAGCATATTACCCAAACAAATCCAATGTGGTTTCCTAAAATGGGGGATCCCCAAGTCATCATGGTTGTTAAATGTTGTTCATCTATACTGAGTCATGGTCTAATGACTGGATGATTTGGGGGTACCACCATGGATTGGAAACCTAATGAAACCTCCATTTATTGTTTGGTGAGGTCGTTATGATGGACCCATTCCCATAAAGTCCCATAATCCTGTAACTCAAAGTGTCCCAAGTCCAAGGCCGCTTGGGCAAACCTTCATGTTTCATATAATGCTGCAATTCAGGGTTGAATGCTAAAATCAATGGATGTACTCATATAAACTCTCTTCCATGGTTTTGGGGGTGTATGTGCACTATTATGTTTTTTTTTTTTACCAGTACAAATTTGTCATAAATTGTCTAGATCTCTGATTTTATGCTCCATGTGTTCCACAGTTTACCAGCCAGTTGGGATGATAATTTCATGATCCCCTCGATAGAGACTAGCGAGCCGAGCTCTAGATCGCTCCGAGGTGCTGGTGGCCCCCAGGGAGCTGGCGCCAACGAGGGCGAGATTTGTTTGTTTGGAATGAGTAGCGATGAAGAGGCCGGCTCCTGGGGAACCCCCCCGGGCCCCCGTTCGAAGCGGTTAAAATTCGAGGTTGGGGACTGGCGGATTGACGGATTGGATTTCTGAGGCCCAGCCAGTTGGAAGATGTTACGTTTGTTAGTTGAAAAACCCATGAACTATAGCTATATCACGCTATATCATGCTATATGGTATATATCCCCCCTAAACCCAAACGTTAAGCAAGTGATGTGCGTCAACTTGGGTATCGTAGACCGGGGCCTCACCTTGTACCGTTCCAACCAACCTGTAGTTATATTGACCATAGACCCTAGTTAGCTTACATGGTCACAAAGCAACTTACCTATCCGCGCCCGAGAACATGTATGTATATAATTACACATAATTATAAATATATAATAATACATATAATATATATATATATATATATATGTATATGTATATTATACGTGTCTCATGGTATTGTGGGTTTATTTGCTAAACTTAAACCGTCTCATGGTGCAGAACCTATCCTGTTGGTTTGACATGTGCTTTTAGGGTCAAGTTTCTTACACTTCAGAGGCGCACGTGTTGTGTTTTCTTTCCTTTAGCAGGACAAAGATGCTGCGACTGAGGATGACTTGGACAGGAGCGCCCACTTGTTGACTCGCATTGATCGGGGTTTTTGATCCCTACAAGGTGGTGCACCCAGTTCCAAGTTGCTTCATACAACCCACCCTAACATACCCTAAGTATGGATAATTATACATATATATATATATAATATATATAATATATAATATATATATAATATAATATATATATATATAATATAATATATATATAATATTATATATAATATTATATATATAATATTATATATATAATATTATATATATATATATATATATCTACCGTAAAGCCTAGTTTTTACCTACGTTAAGCTGAACTAAATCAACTTGGCATTGCGCATTGGGGGCATCTCTGATGATTTTTAGCACCAAGATCAGATATCGAATGGGATACCGGAGAATTTGAGTGAATTAAATGCTGTCATCAAACCAGATGACATTTAATTCATATTTTATGACATTCAACTGGAATGAATTAAATCCAAAATAATATATTTACCAATTTTTCCCAATATATTATTTATACACAGGAACATAGGCATAGCTAGGTTTTTGCTGTTCTAATTGATATTATGTAGATATGGACCGCGATATTCTCGACTATTCCTGGCTTGTCCTTCCTAGTGAAATCATGTGTCCTACTAGTTACGAAGGCTGTGGTCCACGGAACAGATGCAAGCGCCAAACAAACTATGGACAGATTGGTGGAACAACCATGGCAAATCTTAGATACCGCAATTTTTGTTGATGTTTTGCTCTCATCACTTGATCATATGGCATCCATAACAGGGGGATCCCCAAAAATGGTTGGTTTATTGTGGAAAATCATATCAAAATGGATGATTTAGGGGGTACCCCCATTTCAGGAAACCTCCATATATCCCCAGTTCAGCAGTTGATTTAGCCAGCCAATCGGAGAAACCAATGAAATGGAGATCATGAGTGGAGAATGGCTAAATGATGCGGAGATCATGGGCGTAATAGATAACATGCTAGTGGAAAACCAGCATTTTCACATAGCAAGATGATCTTCACATAGGGCATTGATGTTTCAGTAGCGAAAGATATGGACTACCTGAACTTTGATGATGGCAATGGATGGCAATGGTGATTCAACTCAACAATGTTCATGCGAGATTGGGGAACTAAGCAGCAAGGGAAAATGGACAACTGTGGGCATTTCATGGGAGTTCCTCAGTGCACTATCCGCAAGGTCAGAAGTTTGGAGATTGTGGCATATTGTGGCCCCCTATCAACCCTTCTCAGAATGAGTCATAGGTACAACAAGAAGGACAATAAAGGATCAGGCTCTTTTCAGTTTGAGGACTTGACCGTCATAGTCTCCACTGCTGTTTATGAAATCCACGGCATCCTCCCCACTGGGCATGCCCTTGACTCAAGCCCCCCCATCTCAAGTGACTCACAGTTTAGAAGAATCAGGGGGTTTAAGAAATCACAGGAGCATGAGGATATGTCAAGAATTGTCAAGAGCCACTTAAAACTACATTTTTTGGTGGAGGGACATCTAGAAGTTGCATGTTATGTTATGATCCCTAGCTAATTGTTCCTCAATAGTGTGGTGATTCAACATCTCGGTTCTTGAAGAGTAATTATGGATTGATTCAAGGAAAATCGACAGGACACCCCTACCCTTTGGTAAACATACAAAAACTATGGAAAAATCCACCATTTTTAATGGGAAAACTCACTATAAATGGCCATTTTCAATAGCTATGTTAGTTTACCAGAGGGTATCTTTTATGGGCAAAACCATGGTTTCTAGTTCAGAGTGAGATTAGATCGTCGCAGTGCAGGAATGTAGTCGCCTCAGCAATCATGGAGGCTTCGCTCGGGCATGTTTGTTGGTGGGTACAAGTGGGTACATATTCCATTAGTTGTTATCTTCAGAGGTTTTTGTCGGTTGAATCCTTCTTTTTCATCTGTTGGTAATTCCCAGGTTTGTCGGCTTGATTCCTTTGTATAGGTAGAATTCCATGTCTTGCTGGTGTGATGCTTGTTTGCAGTTGATGAACATGATCATTTTCAGCTGGCGGACGCCCCGAATTTTGGCAGTAAACCCATATTGTGTGCGGGTTAACCCTTCATCTTTACAGGCCAAATAACAAAGTTTGATCAATTTTGCAAAATTGAACCTTGATCTTCAGACGACACCATCATTTTCTGATGGTGCCATGTTAAAATGATGTTAAAATGATGTTAAAACCATGCTAAAACCACCATTTCTGACTGTCCAACCGCCCATTTTTCCATGGCAAAGGCCCATGGCAAAATGGCAAAATCACCCGGGTTTCGTCGCCAGGGTGGAGGGGGCGGGGCCTTTGCCACCGCGAGTCGCATGGACGCCGCGAAACTGGCCGGGACGTGTTCGGGGTGTGTTCGGTGAATGTCGTGGGGAGCTGGGTGACAAGCAGCAAAAACTGGTGGTTTATATGGCAAAATTGATGTAAAGCACTGGGAAAAGCCTCTGGAAAAGTTGGAGAATCGTCTAGAAAGGTTGGAACATCATCTCAAATAAGGAAAATCGTCGAAAAAATTATGAGAATTGAGCAGCAAACATAAGGATGTTATGGGATTTTATTGAAACGTGTCAAAAGAATCTAAGCATGGTGGTTTTAAGAGGAACAGATCCTTTCCCGCCGGTGGAGGTTGTGGTTGAACCAAAACCCTAACCCAGTGGTTGGTTGCCTAATAAACGGGTTAGCTCCTTTGAACATTCAGCATTAAATGATGATAAGTAGTGCAAGAAACTGGCACCTCTGTTTTCCCCGAGGGTTTTTTTGTTGATAGGGACAGCTGAGATCGAATTGGGATGATTATAATGATATATGATTATATGTGGGATCAAATAATCAATCAGAAAGTATAAAACATTATAACTGGTTGGTGGTTTGGAACATTTTTTCATATATTGGGAAGAATAATCCCAACTGACTTTCATATTTTTCACAGGGGTTCAACCCCACCAACCAGATAAGATATTGAGTAAGACATGGGAACTAAAATGATTTAACATTATCTACCAGATTTAACCCTCCCACTTCAAACAAAACAACGCTGGCATTTCATCCCTTCTTCCGCTGGCCTATCTACAATTGGTCTGGGGTGACCACCAACCATAGGCATCCATAGGCTTACTTGGTGGTGCGTCCTGTTGGTGAAAAAGTTCGAATTGTGGTTATAAATGGGGTAAGTATGTTTCCTCCACTCATAATGTTGGTTATCACCTGCTTATTTCGGGGTTTGAGGTGCACCCAGATATGCTTGAAAACGGAAATTCTCATTGACATCGATATGTATACATTATTGTTCATAGACATTTATCGATCTTTAATGATTTATTTATAGATGATGTCAGTATTTCCCAAGAAAAGCAAATAGATTTTACATGATTTTACAATATCTAGAGAGAATATGGTGACTTTCTCGCCCTTGAGAGTGTTCGCAGCGCCAGGGCTTCCCGGACTTTGAATCGGATGGCCAGCCGTCCATCTCAAGGAGGAATTCCGACTCACAGGCCAAACGGATGGACAAATGAAACTTAGCGAATCTTAGCGATAGAGAAAACGGTGACATCATGGGGGTTTCAACTTTTTTTCTGGCATATAGACTTTTATGATAGGGAAAATGGATCCTGGATATGGAGAGAAAAGCCGCTGTCACATGGTGATACACCGCTAGGGGACGACTAGTACAATATTCGATGGCGTTCTTTCACGGGGATTGTGAATGGATTGGGTCATATAAATCGTAGCACTATCGTGATTAGTAATTCACTAAGCGCTATAGATTATAACTGGGAAAACAAATCTGGCGGAATTCCTAAACACTATTATCCCAACACACATATATATATAACTGGGATTTCATCACTTATTGCCAACATTTAAAGTGAATAACTGTTGTTTTTTAATTACCAAACACCATTTTTTGGGTAGAGGTCCGCACGCGCAGGGCGCATCTCCCAAAGCCATGTTTTCACCTTTGATCGTCCGGGAGCTGAGCGTGGACAGAAGTGGACAGAAGGTGGACAGAAGGTGGACAGAAGGGAATGAAAACCTGGGAACCTGGGATTTCCATAGGAAAATCACCTTTGAAAGGGAATGAATCAGCCGTTATTTAGGGTTTGGAAGTATGGAATTAATGTGGGGATATATTTTTAGCATTTTTTAGCTGATGAATGATTGGTGGTACTGATTTGCCGGGCATTATGGATTTACCCGCTACCTATAGTCACGTTTGATTTGGAAAATGAGGTGGTACTCGTACTGGTATGTTTTTAAAGCCAAGGATCTTGGGGTACCCTATTTTCAGACAAACTCACTCGGAGGTTCTAGCTGGGTAGTTGCAGGACATTGCAGGACTTAAAAGATCTATCAGCACTAGAAGTTTCGTCATACTTTGCAGTTATTGATTTTGCGCATTCCATCCCCGTGTTCTTCCTTTTCATCAATCCACATTTCCAGCCAAAACGGCTACGGCAAAATCATACAAATCAGTCAAAAATCAAGCCACTTTTTAAACAAGTAAGATTCCCATGCCCATTTAGGATCTGTCAATTTGTTCTTCCCATTCCTAACTTTACATCCTGGATACCCACCGGTAATTTGTTACATAGCTATTGTTTCAATGGCCCATTTAGTTCGTTCATTTACCCCAAAAAAAAATAGCATATGGTGATTTTCCATAGTTTTCTCATAGTTTTCTGTAAATTTACCAAATTTTGAGGATATCTGCTGCAGTTCCGTTCCAAACCTCCCAAGCCGTGGCCGGCGCCGGCTTCAGGCCCAGCTGAATCCATTTCAACCGCCGCCCAGCATGGACTTGCCCGAAGCGGGTGCGAGGGCCTGGAGCGGGCCAAGACACCGACCGATTGATGGCTTCGGAGGCGATTTTTTATGGATCCAGTTGGGAATATAAGATATGGGATGGGATAAGATTATGGTTAAACTGTATATGATGGGACATTACATATAATATAATATAATATATATATATACTACTATATATATATAATCATATATATATATATATATGTTGGTCACCATCCAACCAATTGGGAATCTACTATTGACCAGCCAGAATATCATATTGATAATTTTTACTGTTTCTTTGAATGGGCGGTCTGTATCCTCCATCAAACCAGCATAGATACAAAAATCCACCCAGGTTCTACACCTCCATGGCTCGCTCGTGGATGTCCCAGCTTGCCATGTTTGATTATCAGAGGGTATAAACCAATATTCCGTTGATATCCCATATGACAACCGTTCTATACCATCAAATCCAGGTTCTCATCCAATTTCCGTATACTTCAATTATCTTCAATCCGCATTTGTTTTCCCTATATTCCAGAATCATCCCAAGTTAATAACATTTTTATATATATATCCCATTTATATCATTTTATATCCATTTAAATCTATTTATATCGCATTTATATCCGCTATCTCATTTTTATCCCATAGATCATTTTCCTTGGTAAAGCATGGGATAGCGGCAACTGATCCTCCAAATTTCTTCCGGCCCAGATCCCGGTGTAGAGGAGGCGCATGTTTTCTTGTTGCGGCCTGGGGGTGATACCTCAAATTGGGGGTGCAAAATGATGTATGTATACATATATTGTATATATATATGTATGTATGTATATCAAATATATATATATATATATATACATATATATGTACCAAAAATCAATCGATATCATATTGGTCACGTAACATTCCGTAACATTAGTTTATAACCCATACAGTCAAGGGTCAAAGTCGTAGCGATTCTTTGCTTTTGAGTCCATACCATTGGGCGAAGCTTCTCAGGGGGGTCGTAGCGATTGTGGCTGTGCCTATGAGATTTGCATTGATTTGTTGAATCGTTTTAGAGGCTTTTGTGGGTCAAATCCATTCATTTCCGTTCGGTTCTTGGATGACCATACAAGTGCTCGGTTTAAGTCGTATCAGTTTCTTAAAGTCGTGCTGCTGCTTGCCTGCTGCTGGTTGCCTGCTGCTGCTTGCCTGCTGCTTGCTGTTGCTGCTGTTTGCTGCTGCTTGCTGCTGCTTGCCTGCTGCTTGCTGTTGCTGCTGTTTGCTGCTGCTTGCTGCTGCTTGCTGCTTGCTTGCTGGCTGGCTGGCTTGCTGGCTGGCTTGCTTGCTGCTTGCTTGCTGCTTGCTTGCTGCTTGCTTGCATGGGAAACGTCCCTTTGGTCATTCCTCTACATACCTCTTTTGGATGGGAGGGACGTTCGTTTTCTTTATTTCATGGTTTGGGATGAAGAAGGGGTGCGGTGGCG
>Ga0126342_10019580_pt1 | contig 11478 bp, 11 predicted proteins | sample Cyp1metagenome_FD_92528 | JGI IMG/M metagenome (GOLD analysis project Ga0126342, IMG submission 92528) | Coral microbial communities from Lord Howe Island, Old Settlement Bay, Australia - Cyphastrea 1 metagenome | ecosystem: Host-associated > Invertebrates > Cnidaria > Coral ... | reverse complement strand
TGCAATCCTGGAAACCTGCAACTGCGGAATCTTGGAACCCTGCAAAGCCTTGGAACCTAGTCCGATAACAGTGCAACCTTGGAACACTGGAACCCGCTGTTGGGTTGCAAAGCTGGGTTAATTCCCCCAAAAATGGGGATCCAGTTGGAGCTAGTAGTAGTTTCTGAACCACAAGAAAATAGCAACAAACCGGATTTCAACCATTTCTAGCCCATTTGCAGAAGAATTCTGGTGACTTTCATGCTGATGAAAATCTGAAAGGATGTACCCCTCTGAAAATCGCCAATACGCAACGATTTTTCCGGGCGGCTCACCAGATGGCGATGAACTTTCCTGAGCACTTGCAGTTTTTGCCAGCTGGGTTTGGTCAAGCCACCATTTTTTTTTTGGGGGGGGGTTGGTTGCCCGTTACCCTTTGGCAATTTAACATAACTACGAAAAATTGATGAACATAGTCCATTTATAGTTTGCCTATTGAAAACGGAGATTTTCTGTAGCTGTGTTAAATTACCATAGGGGAACCACCTCATGTTTTGGTCCCTTGGCCAGGTCTTCCATATGGTCGCTGCGGTGCTCAATCTGGGCAATACCAAATTCGATGTGCGAGAGCCCGGGGTTTGGGGGTTGGCCCACCAATTTTCTGGTTATATACCCTTCGGTCATTTAACATAGCTATGCAACATCATTTTTTTTGGAACTACCCTCTGGTAAACTAACATAGCTATTGAAAATGGTGATTTATAGTGGATTTATCCATTGAACATGGTGATTTTCCATAGCAAAATGTTAGTTTACCAGAGGGTAAATGGCATTTTTTATTGCCAGAGGGTAATCAATATAAAGGATTGTACTACCCAGCCAGGGTCTTTTCAGGAGACTCCCTTAGGTTCGAGGAGACGGCCTTTGCATATTGATCCAATGTGGCGGATGACCCTCTGGTGTCATCAAGCATAGCAATGGAAAATCACCCATTTATAGGTGATTTTACAGTGATTTTCCTATTGACATCCCTCAAGCCGTTGGGAGCTAGTATGATTTTAACAGGAATGGGATTCGTTGAACTGTTTGACCGTTTAACAACTCAGACCTCCTGACAAATCAGTTCTGCCAGAAGGTTTTCTTGCTGAAGATTTTCCAATTCGTAGGGTTCCATCCTGAATTTCTGGGTTTCGGTCCCGCAACCTTGCCTGAATATGGTCATTTTCGCCTTTCTTGAAATTTGAAGTACCCCCAAAATCTTAAAATTTGAAGTACCTGAAAAATGCCAGTTTTTTCAAGTCACAAGTCATTGCTTTCCCTGTAAAAAAGGAGCACTTTTGGATGACTTTGGGGTCACCTGAAAAACCCCCAGGTGACTCCGATCTCTCTGTGAGGCTCCGCCCAATAACAGTGAAGGCTCCATGGTGATGAAGGTGGCGGAGGGGGGTCGGGTAAGACGTGTGATGGACCGTGGGTGGGTTGGGACTTTAGGGCGATAGAAACGAAGGCATGATTCATATGGGATATATATATATAGTAATATATATATATATACATATAATAAAGTTATATAATAAAGTTATATATATATAATAAAGTTATATATATATGTATTATATTAATATACTGGTAGATTAGTATTTAGTGGGATTTAAATATAGTAATATAGTGATAGTTGGGAACTATATAGTTGGATCATACTATAGTTTGGTAATATATATATATTATTAATCCATTGTTGGTAACTATATAGTAATAACCTACATATTATATAGAAGTTAAGGGATGATTATACCAACTTATAGATGATATATATATAATTATTACTAGTAACTATACTTTAATAATAGTAATAGTAATAGGTTATATGGTAATTTTACTATATTAGCAAACTATTTTATATTAGCCAACTGTACTATTAATTAATATAGTAATTAGTAGTGATAGTTGGTGACTATACTTTTAGCTATAAGCCATCTATCGACACACTTGAAGAACACACACACATATATATATATATATCTAAATATAATTACCCTCTGGCTATTTAACATAGTCATGGAAAATGGCCCATTTATAGATGGTTTACCTATTAAAGATGGTGATTTTCCATGGCTATGTTAGTCATAACCAGATGGTAATCAACACTGGTTAGTACCCTAGGGTAAAGTAACATAGATGTGGAAGATCAACCTGTAGAATTTGCCGATTTTCCTGGGGTAAAGGTCCATGGCCCATGGCTTTTCCACATCTATTGTTAGGGGACGCCCTAGGGTATAGCTGTACGCCATCTATATGTGGGATAACCCACGAATCGCGACACTTACGAACCGGGCTTATTCACCGGGATGCTCCTCCCAGCATGGGGGGGAAATCATCGAATGGTTTACCGGCAATTTCCACTATACGAATTGCCATTTGGGGTATATACATATGTATATATATATAGGTATATAGATATATATGTATATATATATATATAAATCATTACGTCTGTATATATATATATAATTATATATATAATTATATATATAATTATATATATATAATTATATATATATAATTATATATATATATATGCAATTTTCAGACACACGCAGGTGATTGAATTCTCATAATCTATCCAGATTTAGCCATATTTAAGCATCATTTTTTGATATTTTTGTGTATTTGGCTAGTGCTTTCAAAGACTTTCTTATTTTCAATCCTATTTGGGCTGCTGATCCAATTAACTACACTTTTTTGGCGGATGGGTTGAAAGCACCCACCGGAACCATTTGTTTACAGATTTAAGTTCATTTAAACAGCAACATTTGAACGAAATTCGGCAAATTGCCAGGAGGAGGACCATTATTATTTTCGGGCGTGACTTTCTTGAGTATCCCCAGAACTTCCAGAATTGGTTCACTGGAAGAGTTTGCAGAACCCCACGGCAACATTAAATACACGTATCATTTCGCTTCTTCACCTCCCTGTAGCTATTTTTTTCTCCATTTTGATGGATTCAACCGCGAATAGATGCGGTCTCCAAGAGGAATTGTCTCCAACAATAGACCAACCCGACCAACCCCTCAAGAAACAAGGTTTAGTGGTCATCAACAAGGGATTTATGGCTGGAGGGGGAAGGGATCATTGCTGCACATTCACCAGAAAAAATGGTTAGAGGAGAATCATCTTAAGCGTGGTGTAGATTTCGGGGGTTGCCCTGATTTTCCCATATTTTCTCTCCACAGCAATCCTATGTCTCTGGGTTGTGGATCACTCGAAAGATCATCCATATATGACTCATAACCCCCATCTTTGGGAAAATTGCATGCAATGTGGTAGGCCCAATAATGGACCAAATACTTGGGATTGTTTATAGAACCCATTCATAATGACGTTTAGCATGTTTTTTTCAAATATAATTGGGGTTTACCAAATATACATATATATATAATTATAGTATATATATATAATTATACATATAGATGTATATATATATTTAATATATACATATAGATATGCAAAGTATATTATAGGGTTCTTTCCTATGGCTCATTCCCGCCAGGAAACGGAGGGGAACGTCTCCATGGCAGAGAAACTCTTGGGGATCAAAAGTGGGGTTGGCGGCCCCAGCGGGGGAAACTCCGTGAGTCTCTCAGAGTCGATTTGATTGGATCTTGGTGAACCGATTCAAGCCATGTCTGGAAGTTATGGTCGTGAATTAAAAAACACTCGTTATAAGTGGATACAAAAAAAATCGTGGATTTATCATGGTGGGGTCTAGTTCCCATTATCAGTGGATATATACCCATATTTATAGAGGTTACCCTCTGGTAATTTAACATAGCTATTGAAAATGGCCATAGAACTAGTGGATTTACCCATTGAAAATCGTGATTTTCCATAGCTATGTAAACGTTTACCAGAGGGTACACCCATATTTATAGAGGTTATATCAGTTATATCCCCACTTCTGGTGTTTTTTTTCGCACACTGATGCCCTTTTTAAAGTAACTGCACCCCGAAGTAACACTCCAAAATGGTGATGACTGGATGACAGCCACTAAAGACGTACATCTAAAAAGTAAAACCTGCAGATTTATCATGAACCTTTAGATCAATGGTAATTTCAGGATCCTAAAATGGAGGTACTGTACCATGTAAGGCCATATTTTGTGGGGATATTTCCTTACATAGGCCTTACATAGGCCTTATATATGGTAGGTACCTCCAATTTAGGTTCCTGAAATGACCATTGATTAGAAGCACGGCTTTAACCAGAAAGCAGTTTCTTATGGATGGAGAAAACCATCTACAGATGGGAGATGTTGGCGATGTTGGGAAGTTGGGATGCTGGCATGTTGGCCTAGGCACTCACCTACCCCAAAATATTCGCAATGTGTTCTGGTAAACCCCAATTTTAAGCTGGCGACATATCCTTTAGTTCTTTTATTTCCATCCATGTCTAGATACTCCAATCCCTTCAGATTGGACAATCATAGCTATGTCATAGGGCCTGCGCTGCCCCCGCACAAGGACTTGGAAAAGGCCTTGTGCAACCAGACACGCGTGACGCGTTCCGAGCGCATCCGGAGTCCGGTGAATATGCGCCAGGCCAGGTCGGGACAGGTCCGGACAGGAATAGTCCGGTGAATCGACGACGATCATTGACCCATTGGTCTGGGTAAATCTATGGTTAATCTATGGTGAATCTATGGTTAATAATGGTTAATAATGGTGAATCTATGGATAATATATGATATATCTAGGTAAATTTGATCACGACCAAACCCTGTTCGACCAAACCCTGGAATCATGGTTTATTTAGGGGAAATCATCCCCAAATGGCCTTATTTCAGGTTGATGAATTATTATAATTTACCCAGATTGGTAAACGTTTACATAGCTATTGAAAATGGCCATAGAAATAGTGGATTTACCCATTGAACATAGTGGATCTTTCCAGTTCGCTATGTAAACGTTTACCAGAGGGTAGGTTTTGCGAACTGGAAAATGGCCATAGAACTAGTTGATTTATGTTGATTTACCTACTAAACTTTACTAAACATGGTGATTTTCCAGTTCTTAAACTGTTAAATTACCAGAGGGGTACCCCTTGGACATCGACCTTTTTTGGAATCAGGCCTTGGCGCGTTTCCAAGGCCTGTAAATGGGGAGATTTATGAGACATTTATCAACTATGGCTATAGTTGAGTATAGGCTATGGTCTGAAGGAACTGAATTAAATTGAACTAGACTTGGATGGAATCTATGTCATTCAGGCTGTCATTCGTGGGCTTAGGTGCCAAGATTTGAGAAGCTCCCCGCATTAGCCATGAAAAGTTTAGGTTGCAACCAAATCCATTGAACATCCAGCGGATTTCTTCAACCAAAAGACCAACTATATAGCTACTATATAACTACTGGTTGGTGGTTTGGACCATTTTTTATTTTCCCATATATTGTTAATAGGAATCCCAACTGACGAACTCATATTTTTCAGAGGGGTAGGTATACCACCAACCTGGTAGCACGCCATAGGTTCCCCCCTGTGTTCACCCACGACTCCCCCTAAAACATGTTCGTGGACCACGGCCAGGCTGCTGACAACCGGGATGCTTTGGCACGTGCACTGTACGGGATTGTCTTCAACTTCATTGTCGCTCAGCGCAACTTCTCGGTCACGAAAAATCTGTTCTTCAGCGACTGCCCACACTCAGCTATTTAATTTTGATGTTTTTGGTAGTCTTATTGTATCAGATTGTATCTATACCAGCCCCGGATTCAACAAACACTGGTTCATCAGAGATAATCATAGAGAAAGGCTTAAGCCACAATGCTGAGCATCTACTAAAATAGAACCCCCCTAACAGTAACAGCGGGGTTTACCAATGACAGCCCAGGTGCACAGCACCAACCTGTCCATTGGCTACATCGACGATGTGAAGCTCTTTGTAGGTCTGCCAGTTGGGGAATCCCTCAGGTCGCATCAAAAAACAAGGGAATCCTCCAGAATTTGGGTGATTTCGGATCAATTTCTCCAATCCTGAAGAACTCAGACATTTTCCCAGGTGAATCATTTGTAATTCAGTCAAGATGTACTTTTCCATATTTTTGTGACTCAAGATAACCATAGATAAGCTGGTTGAGTATCTAAGTGTCAGTTATAAATGTAATGGGAGGCCAACTGTGCAAACATAAATACGTTCATGTCTTTGCTCTTGATGTGATGGTATCAGATTTTGGAGGTGTTGCCAGCTGAATTTCAGCGGGCGGGGTCCTGCTTGAAGAAAGGCTGCTGCCCTCAAAGCGATAGGTGTTTTCATCAACACTTACAACTCTCGCACCAACAAGCTGATTATTTGGGATGGAACATTGCAAAGTGGGGCCCCCTAGATAGCTAAGTTGGTTTATAACTCCAATAACTATGGTTTATGGTACTTATAACTCTAGTTATTGGGGCTTATAAACCAACAAACATAACTAATTAGGGGGCTCCACATTGTGTGATTCTGATAGTATTCTCCTCTAGATAGCCGTATAACGTTTTATACTTTAGGTTGGTGTTGGCCCTTCTCAACGTCATGGGGTGATGTTGATATTTCACCACGGGCCACCATGGGGAACCTGGGATTTTGGGCCCTATAACTGGGTGAAATTGGGAATTAACAGCACATTTCAGAATCACATCGTTATTATAATATTAGGGAAAAACTATTTACCGGGTGATATGTATTTTAAACACACACATATAGATACGTATGTATTTTAACACACACACATATATATATATATAGATACATATACAGTACAGGATGGGGCCCCCAGTCGATAGCGTTCAGTTGCCTTATTTCAGTGGCTGAATTCTATGGTTTATGGTAGATATCACGAACTAGTTGACGGATGTTAATGAGGTTCACAAACCAACTTATAATACAGTAACTGAGGAAAACCATCCCTGTGACCAGAGATTCTGGTTCAGATTTTTAGGGGGGAATTTGAGGTTTCTGCTTTCACCTGAACGTTAATTAATGGGGGTTTTGTGATGTTCAAAAACGCCAACGTTCACATCACTGGGCCCCTGGGCCTTCATCCAATGAGTTCACATTATGAGTCCCAGAGTCATGTCGCAGGCGTGTTGGACATCTTTGGCTTTGAGTGCTTCAAGATGAACTCGTTTGAACAGCTCAAACGCTCAGCTGGTGAACATTTGTGGTGGGTATTTTACCATCAAACATAGTGAACATGCACGACTTTTAGTTATCATTGAACATTTTTTTTTTGGAATGTATTATTGGACGATCTCTTGCTTTGCTTGTGTCAGAACCTGTTGTTGGCCTGTCAGAATCACATGGCCGCGTTTTTTGTTGTTTATATAAATGCCGATTTGGACCCTTTGTTTGGCAGGTGGAATGACAGTGGTTTCCGTAATTTTTCAAACAGGGTCCTGGGGTTCTGGACCATTGTGTTTTCCAAAAAAGAATTGTCTCGGACAGTTTCGATAACTATCGAACATCCGGCCCCAAATCATGCCCGGGACTCAGCAGACATGGCATTCGTCTTGACAAGAGCGACAGGCTCGGGAGGAATCTACTTTTGGCGTTTGCATGGGCCAGCTATGTTACTTATATACACTCATTGAAGAACGTTTTCAGGGAGCACCCAATTACCGTAACCCCCATGTACATACACATACACATATGAATATGATATCGCATATGCATATGCATATACGTGCGCGCGCACACACACACACGCACTAACACATATACATACATACGGACGTACGGACGTACGACGTCCGTACATACATTACACTACATTACACTACATTGCACTACATTACATTACATTGCATTACATTGCATTACATACAGTACAGTACAGTACAGTACAGTACAGTACATTACATTACATTACATTACATTACATTCATACATACATTTATAAACATGCATGTACATATGCACACACACACACACGCATGTACATATATATACATATATATATATATACATATATATATAGGTGCATACGTATGTATATAAATCTATATGCACATACATGCACACAAAAGTTCCCTGCAGATTTCCCCTCATTGCATCCCCATCATCCATCACCATGAGGCTGTGCATCAACTTCACCAACGAAAGGCGACATTGTTTTGGGCGCGTCTTGAGTGGAAAGTACTCCCACTGAAAAGTCAGAGGGTACGAAGTAACTGCGGAGATTTAACTAACAAAAATGTTTCTGATTGGTGGTTTGGAACATTTTTTATTTTCCATAATATATGGGAGAATCCTTCCCATTGACTAATATTTTTCAAGATGGTTAAAACCACCAACCAGGTTTGTACAATGAGGATACAATGGGGATATAATGGGAATAATGTAGCAAATCACTGCCATACGCCATCCCTAATTTCACCAGAAACAGGTGGTGATGGAAATCCAATCGATAAAGGCAGGAGGCAACGTATATAAATATAAATATATAAATTTTATAAATATAAATATAAATATATATATATATATATGTATATATATATGTATATATATATATATTTATGTATATATACATATGTATATATATATATGCATATATATATGTATACATATGTATATATATATATATACACATATATATATATATATGTATAATATCCATCCCAAAAGCAAGAAACTTGGCTGACTCGATCCACAAATTGACTGGAAACCATCTCCCATCTGACGGTGTTTTCTCATTACTGTCTGGGGTACGCCCCCAACTTGAAGGATTATCATATATGAGTACTATATGAGTTGGATTCTCCATCTTTTCCACCAGGTTGATGGTTAATCAATGGTTAATCAATGGGTAATCAATGGATAATCAATGGGTAATCAGTGGGTAATCATGATCATCATTTTTCCTTTCAACTTGTCATAAATTGGGTTATCCTTCATTTGTCAAGGCGATCTTTGCCCCTCGGCATTCCTTTTTTTTCCCTCCCGGTCTGTGGAAGGGTTGACGACTTGGCCTGGCAAGGCTTCAGCAATTCTTCAACTCCTTCGTCTTCAAGTTGGAGGAACAACTCTATGAGCCGCTTGGAGCTGGTGGGAATCTACCTCGAGGGCTGGCTTTGTGGTGATTTTTGGCGGATTTTCCCTCTGGAAAATCTGGCAAATCCGCCAAACATGGGGAATCTATGTGGAATCATCGCTATTTTCATGGGTTAAACATGTTTAGACAGTGTAAACCTCCATTTTTTCCAGGGGAAATTCCCCATTTTTCGGGGCTTCGTCCCATTTGTCAAGTCTCGTCGTTTGAGGCGCGAGGGCATTCCGTGGGACGCCTTGGACTTTCCAGACAACCAGGCGAGGCGTTGACGAAGCGTAAACGTGGGCCACTTCTGGCTGGAGCTCAAAATCATAGGAAAACCATAGGAAAACCATAGGAAAATGGTGGTTGAATGGGATTTAATGGGATTTTACCCTCTGGTAAACTAACATAGCTGGAGCTCAAGTTATACAAAGTGGGGCCCCCAAACGATAGCTAAGTTGGTGCCAATAACTCCAATGTCACTATGGTTTATGGGAGATATAACGAACTAGTTAATGGGATTTATAAACCAACTTATAACTGGGGGGCCCCACATTGTATGTGGTATATACTGTATCTGGTTGGTGGTTTGGAACCATGGAATTTTATGACTTTCCATATGTTGGGAAGAATCATCCCAACTGAGTAATATTTTTCAGAGGGGTTGAAACCACCAACCATATATATATATAAATATATAAGTTCTATAACAGTTATAAGTTAGTTGCAAATTATAAAAGTTGTACAAATTCTATATTCAGAGAACGCGACGATCATCCCATCCCACTGGAACTGGTGATGGAGCGGTTTTTTGGAGCGCTTCGATTATCCAAGGGGCCAGCCATGATCAGAGTTTCCGAACCACGTGATACATAATATATATATATATATATACATATATACATAAATAATTAAATATACACACACATATATATATATATATACATATCTATACACAGATGTGTGTACCTATATTTAGATATATATATATATCACTTACTGTAGATTCCAGCAAGATCTCCAATCTCTTCCACGGATCGTGGTGAATTTTGATCCCTCAAGTCGTGTCGAGGATTCCGTGGACCTGTTGGCGGGGAAAAAGGAAGGCGTCTTCGTGCCAAAGCTCAGCGCTGCGCTGCGCTGGTGCCATGAAACCTATGGAGATGTTGATAAATGATGGTTGATACCCTCTGGTAATGACTAACAGTTTGCTATTGAAAACGGTCATAGAAATAGTGGATTTACCCAGCTATAAAATGGAGATTTTCCAGTTCGCTATGTTAAATTACCAGAGGGTAAATGATGGTTGATACTTGGTGGCGAACTAGCCACGGCTCGTTTTTGTGGGTTAGTTCACCCCAGTGATTTACATGGGATTTTTGTAGGGTTAATCCACTTATAATTGGGGTGAACTAAGCCACTGGTTATGTTGATACCCTCTGGTTATGACTAACATAGCCATGGAAGCCATGGCCCATAGAAATACATGATTTTCCCATTAAAACCTCCATTTATGGTTGGGATTTTCCATGGCTATGTTAGTCATAACCAGATGGTAAATGATATAAATGATGGTTGATAGCTGCTAATTCTGGTGCCATGTTATACCAACGAGTTGTGGAAAGAGGGGTGCTATTTAAAACTCACCAGAAGAATGGGGCCCGGAGTTTCCCAGCGTGACTCATTCGTGACCCAAGGGGAAAAACACATGCTTCCAGGTCGAGTTGCTGGGGTTCAGTTTGGGATAGGTGTCAATTTCCAGGTCAACGTTTCCCAGAATATACCACTTCAGTTATATCATTGTCATAGTCATACGCCAGATAGCTCACTGATTATATTATATTATAATAAGACATGTATTTTTGGGTATATCTTAATTTGGGAACTACAGTCGGATGTCGTAACTCCGAGTGCCAACTAGTAACCCCCACAAGGATAAAGCAGTCAGTAGTTTTTCATATGTTTTGAACTTATTCGTTTTTTTTTTCTCCTGAGCAGTGTTCAACCCCCCTCCCGCCGTTTATTATTTTTGGGGGTTACACTACCCAATATATTGGGGATTATCATCATCCATGAGATGCAGTTTGACACAATACATGACGGTTTTTCGCGGGATTCCCGCGTGACCCACCATCAAAAAATCCTCAGTTCAATACCATCAGAAAATAGTATTAACCAACCAGTCCCTGTGAGGGCGCAGTCAAAAACCAGTATGGGCAGTCTTCAGACTGCTCATGATGCGATTGATGGCTGAGTAATTCCATTAATCCCATTATCTTTCAGTCATTGGATTGGTTTAAGGAACAAATGCAGGGTGGGATCGGTTCGGTTCGGTTCGGTTTCGGTTTCCAGGAACTGGTGAATTTCCGGTTCCCGGTTCGGTTCGGTTCGGTTCCTCGGGATATAATTTAAAAAACGGTTCGGTTCGGTTCG
>Ga0126342_10019579_pt1 | contig 11478 bp, 9 predicted proteins | sample Cyp1metagenome_FD_92528 | JGI IMG/M metagenome (GOLD analysis project Ga0126342, IMG submission 92528) | Coral microbial communities from Lord Howe Island, Old Settlement Bay, Australia - Cyphastrea 1 metagenome | ecosystem: Host-associated > Invertebrates > Cnidaria > Coral ... | reverse complement strand
CCTAAAATAGAGGTACTGTACCATATAAGGCCATATTTTGGGGGTATATCCCTTTACATAGGCCTTACATAGGCCTTATATATGGTAGGTACCTCCAATTTAGGTTCCTGAAATGGCCATTGATTTCTCATGTGCTGTTTTTTTTTATATGGTAAGATCATCGATTCGCAGCGGTTACAACTTCGTCACAAAGCGACTCGAAAGGTGATCATCTGGGGGTTTCCTTGTATGGGGATACCCCAAAAACGCTGGATGGTTTTTCGGATAGAAAATGCCACTAAAATGGATGATGACTGGGGATACCATCATTTTAGGGATCCCCCACATCTATATCATCTATAAATGAATGATTGGATGATGACTGGGGGGTAGCCCTATGACTTCAGAAACCTCCATTTGTATCATGGAGATATTTCATGGGAATATCATTGCATCAGGTATACGTATATAATATGGGACCTATAACGTAAAAAAAAAACATATATCACAATTTAGGCACCAGGCGAAGCCTAAAGCCCTTTCCAGTCTGTCCATTCCCTTTCTTGAGGTGGAGACGTTGTTTTTTTTATTGGCAATTGTCGTAATCCAGAACAATTTGTTTTTTTTCCAGGCCAACCAAAGCAAAACCCACGTCTCCGCATGAAGTGCCAGTTCACATTCATCTCACCATCATTGCTACTTAATGTCCCAATAGCTTTAAGTTCTCTTACTTGGCTTCACTGAGTGGTAAGTGCGTCAGAGACGTCCCCGGGGACCTCCCGAATTCCTCCCATTTCCACAACAACTGAGGTAGTCTGACCCGCAACGGCGCACACCTCCTGGTGGGTGGCAGAAAGGGCCATGTGGCGCCCTGGATTTCAGTAGCCATGGTGATTGATTAGCAACAAACAACCAGAAATTTCAAATCCTGAATTCGGGGCCAAGACCTTGAATTCAGGATTTGTGTTTGTTCAACCAAAATTCGTGATTTGCTCAAATTGGTTAAACCATCCTGAAGCAACAGAACTGGCGATTTTTGGTTCCAAAGTCAACCGGGGATACAAAGAGGTGAACTGAGCACAAATCGTTTGGGGATTTTCCGGTTGTTCCAAGCAAAAGGACTATCCACATTTTTGAGTTCAGGTTGCGGCTGGGGACTGACAATTTCAAACTGGGATCACTGAGGCATTTATGCACTTGGAGCGGAACTCAGGGCTCAGCTGAGCTCGGACATTGGTAGCGGATGTTCGAATCAACTGGGTGCAGCTGGTTTTTTGGTTTTTCCATCCACAAGTGGACAAATATGGGGACATGTAACATCCTGCAACCTAAAATCATCCAAAATCCTGAGAAATCTTCGTTTTGCGATTTCAGATTTCAGAGGTCAGACTCCATGTCGCCATTTGTATCTTGGCTCCAGCTTGTATCTTGGCCCCGATCGAAGGTCGCTTTTGGAAACTCCCAAAATCCACAACCCAAATATGTCCAGTCGATTCCAAAAAACTCAAAAACCAACAGATCTCCAACGCAAAATCAGAATCCACCAATCCAAAGCTAATAATCCCCCACAAATCAACTGCATCTACAGTGATTTTTCCGCCTGATGCCAGCGGTGTTGCTTCCCAGACGAAGCTGAAAAGAAACTTCAACCTTAATGGTTCACCAAAAACCTACAAAAATTAGCAAAGATTCAGGTCCTGACAGTTTTTTTACCATGGCTTTTACCCATCAAAAATAGTGAATTGACCGGTGGATATCCACATGTTCACTGTATCTATCGATATTTTCGAAGTCCTACCAGGTCATGGTAGGGCGCCTGCCGAGTCGTACAACCGTTTAGCAACTCACCACTTTCTCCGAATGTTTGGAAGCACAGTGGCACAGTATTCATCAGTCAATATTTCCAAAGTCAGTGCATGGAAAATGCTGGAAATGCTGGTAACTGAAATCAGATTTGATCCACCACTGGTTATCTTGGTTCCCATAGTTCCCAAAAAGCCCAATTTGTTTGCCACGTCAGATCGCCATGTCGACGGGAAATCCTTATGGCCTCTCCGAGATTTCACACTATGGCACCTTGCTGGGACGTGCGTGGAATCACCAAGTAGCCAAGCTGGTTATGACTGTTACATGGCCATGGGAAATAGCCATGACCCATAGATCGATTTATAGATGGTAAAAACATGTAAAAACCGAACTTAGAAATGGTGGATCTGGCTTCCATGGCGAACTGTAACAAATAACCAGAGGGTATATTTTTGGCCATGGGCCATTTGTTGATCCCCAGGAACGCCCTCTATGATTCATGGATTCATGGACCATGGATGATTTAATCTGGTGAAATAGCGAAAAGTAGTTTGGTCGAAGACTGAAAAGGTACAATTGGAGTACTCCAAAAAGTATCTTCGATGATGATTTACCTATTGAAAATGATGATTCCAGTGGTACCATGGACGTCCCACCCCCAGGCTCCATGCGCAATGTGGGCGGCAAAGCAGGGGGCTTCATCAACAAGAAGTTCTTCCATCCATCGTCCCTGCGCAACCAGGCCGTGCCAGTGCCACAGATGTTTTTTTGTGCCGAACTATGCCATGTATTTTGGCGAATCTAAACGAAAGGTGGATCCATTTTTCTTGGATCCATTTTGGATCCATTATGAGTAAAAAAAAACAGGAAACGATATATCCCCAATTGCTGATAATGTTTCGAGACCCATCCGTACCAGCGCCACTCTCTTGCGCAGGAGAAGCTGTGGAAGGCCATCACTTCCGATGCCGCAGAGAAGCGGAAGCAAGATGATTTGGAGAAGGCATCGCAACATGAAGTTGGGGTGCCCTCCAAAAAAAGGACGCTGATGCATGATGGTAAAATGACACAAAAAGGGGAGTTTCACCAACAGAAATTGGAAAGTAAAGCAAGGAGAGTCGGGAATTTAAGCAGCAAAAACTGGGAATTGAAGCAAGAAAACTCAGAATTGAAGCAATTAAATGGTTTTACCAACATAGTTCTATTTCTTTAAACCAACAAAAGACGGATTACAATGGCGATATTTTTTCACCAATGGGGAGATCTGGGACTGACCCTGGAACATGGTGACGCAAGTATGGTGATTTTTCAATATTTAATTGCCTTCGGCAAGCCCGCCGGCCATAGGAGAGGTGGCCCCAAGGGAGTTTGATGTGCACTCTAGGTGGAAGCCCGCGAGAGAAGCAGAAGAGAGAAGACGGAGAAGAAGAAGAAGAAGAAGAAGAAGAAGAAGAAAGGAAGACGAAGACAAAACCGTAAAACGGAAGCGGCTTGTGTAGCAAGTGCTGGCTGTAGCAACCTATTGATCGTATACCAAATTAGTAGCGCCCCCAGCAAAGTAGCGCCAGGTACTATGTATGAGCCTCTGGCTTGAGAGCAGAGCGCTGCATGGAAGGAGACCGGGTGGAAGCAGAGAGAGGTTGCCCCAGGGGAAGTTGATGCGCACGCTAGGTGGAAGCCTGAGAGAGAAGCAGAAGAGACGAGAATCAGAAGAGACGAGAATAGGAAAAGGGAAAGAAGAGGAAGAAGAAGAGACGAAGACAGAGCCGTAGAGCCGTAGAGCAGCTTGGTAGCAAGTGCCTGCTTGAACAACCTATGGACCGCATACCAAATGAGTACTGGTCGATCAGTCTAGTACCGTGTGCTTCCTGTGACGAGTACCTGTAGCTGACTGTAATGCTGTGGGCAGTGTCATTAGCTACCGGAGGAGGAGGAGTAGGAGGAGTAGGAGTAGGAGTAGTAGGAGTAGTCGAAGTAGTCGGAGTAGTAGGAGTAGTAACTACTGTAGTAGGAGTAGTAGGAGTAGTAGGAGTAGTAGTAGGAGTAGTAGGAGTAGTAGGAGTAGTAGTAGAAGTAGTAGGAGTAGTAGGAGTAGTAGTAGGTGGTAAGGGGGGTGGGCTTGATTCAGACGAAGCAAAAACGCGCAGCAAGAGAACAAAAGAACAAGTACAAGCCAAGAACAGGATTAAGAACAACACCTTCCAATCAGACACGCTGGCAGGCCGGCGGATTGTTTCATGAAAATCGGTGATTGAACGAACAAAAGCAAGCATTCATCCGCAAAATTTGGAGTTTCAAACCAGAAATGATGTGTAATGAGTATATATGATGTAGTCTGAAAAACGAGAGTTTCATCACATTTTATGGAGATCATCCATTCCTTCGATAGGTGTTGGGTAAACCGAGTGGCCACGTGGTAAACCCAATCAACCACCCATGTTTTGAAGTTTCTTACAAACAACACGGTAGGTAGTAAAATTGTGATGAGCCAAACCCCTCATTTTTCTCGGCAAATTACTGGCCGACCTTTAGGGTTTGTGAAGGTTGTACGTTTTCCAAGACGAATTGGGACAGATATGAGTAAACTATTTGGTGCATGAATAGTTGGTGAACCAACATTTTTTTGGTAGATAGGAAGACGTAAAAAACAATTGGCAGTTCAGAAGGTTTAAAATTAGACTAGACTAGTGGTGATACCACCAGTAAATGATGGGAAAAACCACAAGTGAAGGGTCACTTGTATGTGCTAAGCTGCTAAGCTATGTTGTTCTCAAGGGAGGAACATTGTATCCCACTACATGTGTTTGTGTTGCTGAGTATCTAAATTTAAAGTTAGCCATGGATGGATTATGAAACGCTTGATGATTTTTGTAGGAGGATCATGAGAATAACGAAAAACATGCATGTTGCATAAACTTACATAGATGTTATGTACATGTGTCAAACTGCCCGTGTAGCTATCAGTGTCACAGATATATAAACCAAAACGAATATAGTTGCAAATTCAGGAATTTCGAGGACGTTAGATGGCCGGCGTTTTTAGGTCCACTATATCAGTCGAGTTCGGAAAATCATCCCGGTGAAAACTGCCCGGGTAAGCCCAACTGGAAGCGAGGCAAGAGAAGAAGAGAGGAAAGTGGACGCCTTACGAAAGGACGCACCCAACCCTGATGGGCCAACCCTGATGGGCCAACCCTGATGGGCCATGGTTTCGTTTGATGGGTATATGGGTTATAGCACTGTAATCACAGCAATAGTTTGGTAATTAGGCCACATTTGAAAACGGTTTTTTAAAGCACGCCAATCCGGTCCGGTTTATCATCAGGTTTACTACCGGGGACCAACACTGGTGGAGTAATCGAGCCCCATCTCGTCCCTGAAAATGTCTTGGGAACGCGGTCAATCCCTTCCCCTAGTAGACTCTCCCGTAAGCGCCCCAAGTATGAATATATCATAATAGATCCAATGCATACATAGACAAACACAACCCAAATGGGGATTTATGGTTTTGGGTTTACCACACTATCCAATTTGCTGCATTATGTGATTCGAAAGACCTAGATAATGAGAACTACACATGTGGTGAGCCCAATAATGAACCATTTGGGATACCCTTCATACATGAACGGGGCATCCCGTTCGGAAAACCAATCAAAATCATGGAAATTTGGTGGGCGCATGTGGTAAACAAATTTGATTTCTTGCCAGGAGATGTACTTAGCTGGTCAGTCAAAGAGTGCAATGACACTTGGATTGATGCAGCCGTTGGCATCAGCGATAGAAATGGGACTGAACTTGATTGAACCAACTACCCAAAAAGACCATCATCTGGGAGTCCTTGACCTTCGACCCGTACCGGGTACGTACCGACTGGATGGTCTGGATGGCCAGAGCTGCAGCAGCATCTGTTACAGAACAAATCTTGATGGATTCAGGGGTGAAACTCGTGAAACTCTTCACATTTTGATCCAGTTCTGGCAGATGTTTGCATTCTTACACTAATCAAGAACAGAGTACTGCAAACCTTTCTGACGCATCAAATCTGCAGGCGTGCCAGTTTTCATGACCCTGATTCTGGATGCTGAACCCCTTACTTTATCCGTCCCACTTAGCAAATAGGTTATGTTCGTGGTGAACTAAGTGGGATCAGTAGGGCGAATCCGCTGGGGTGAACTTACTGATCTCAGGTTCACCGCAGCGAGCTCATCAGAAGGGAAGGAACGCGCCGGGAAAACTCAGCAAGAAAAATGGCGGACCTGGAGAGTGCCCCATGCTGAAAATGCTGTGAATATCACCACATGTATCACACAATCTGGATATGGGTATGGATCAATACCTATAAGTACCATTTTTAGTGGGATGAACATCCATTTACCAGCTATTTTGATGTTCACCAGGGGTACAAGGTTTTGACACACTGCCATATGTGATATGTGGAGATTTTCTGAAGTACCCCAAATCATCCAAGTTATGGATGACCGTTTGAGTATTGACACTCATGGTGACTTGGGGTACCCCCCATTATGGGAAACCTCTGTGTGTATATACATTATATATATATACAGTATATTTGTATACACACACACGCATAGATACACACAAACCCAGCTAGTGGGTGGTTTCAATGATTTTTCCCCCATGATGGTCCCTCGCTCCTGACTTTCCGAAACATGTAGTGGCTCAACCTCGAACCACGAATTTTTCACATCGCAAATGTCCAGATCTCTGATGGTTGAACCACCCCATTTTTTATCAGTTAAGCCAACAGCCAACATGTTCAGCCGCCAAACATCTTGGTGGAATCCTTGAATACCTCTGACAACATTTTTGTCAACAAACCATCGGGAGTGTTTGAAGCCGCACAGTTTCTAACACCAATTTTCAGTGGTTTCACACCACAACACCATCAACCCATTCGAAGCCAAAACATACTCAAATAGTTTTTTTTGGCTTAATTATTTTAAACACCATTATTTCATTAGGTTTCATCACCATCAACCCGTGGAAAAAAGACTGCTATTATTCGCGGCTTACTCTGGTCAGTAATAATAGCTGGCTGGAAAATCCCTCATTAATGTATATATATATATATTTAGTTTTACTTCAATGATTTCATGATTTTTCCCATCAAAATGCCCATTGAGTTCCAGGTTTTGTCTTGTTAAGTTGGTGATATATCGAACTATCTATCGTACCATACGTATGATTCGTTTTTGATCGCCGTTTAGTCGATGTCCCCGGGATTTCCGAGCGCTTTCCCACAGGGCACCTTGGAACAGATCAAGGCGAACCGCGAGCTGAAACGCCGCAAGGAGCTCTTGAAGGACCGGAAAAGACGAGTGGGGGAGTGGGGCCTGGGGCCAGGCACTACTGGGGTTTGTCCACATGAATTAAACCACCTTAAATGGTGAATCTAAACCATGAATTCAGCCATCAAAAATAGGCATAGAAATTTGGTGGTCAAAACATGTCAAAACCATTCACCAAATCACAACAGATCAATCCCAAAGATACGACTCAAATGGTTTCGGCAACAACCATAGATATCACAGGATCATCCCACAGATCGTAAGTGGTTAACAAGCAGCCAGTCAGTTTATGTACAGATGGGATGACCTACTCATCGCGGACTTACGATTACCAGGGTTTTAGCAGCTTTAGCACTTACGATTCGCGAGATGCTCCTCCTCATATGGAATTAATCAGGAAAGATATGGGATCAACATTATTGACATGTAACAAAGACAGTGTATATAATTCCATATGATGGGGGTTACAGATGTGAATCCCCCGTAGAAATCAAAAACGGCGATTGAAAATCCACCAGAGGAGGCGAAAGAAGCCAAAGACGAGGCGAAAGAGGCGAAAGACGAGGTGGATCGACACTGTTGGTCCTTAAAGATACGCGGGGGGGGGGGGGTTATGAAACCAAGATAAACCACCGATCTTATTGGGAATATACTGGGATTTAATGGAATTGAATGGGATTTATTGGGAATATACTGAGATACAATCAGATATCCAAGAATATGATATAGGTTTGTCTGAAAATGTTGAGAACAAATCAACTTTCCTATTGGTTTATCATCGTTTTCTCCATCAACATTGCCTCTTTTTGGGCCTTTGGTTTGCCACTTTCGGACCCGGGGTGACGGGTTGGGAAGGCCGGACCTAGGCTCCCAGACTGTTGGAAATCAGACACCGGATGAGTCAAGTTTCACCGAAAGAGTGGGAAAGAAGCAAAAAGTTATCCAACGATTTATCCAAGTCATCACGGTGATTATCCAACGATTTATCCAACGTTTTCCAGTTTTTAGAGGTGATTCTGAACTTGATCCAATCCAAGCAGATGATCTTATCCTCTTCCCACTACAAGGTTGATAAGGTTGATAAAATGGTTGATGCATAGAGGGGCAATCCTCCACTTTTTCACAACCAACAGTTAAATGATGATAAGCGGTATACTGTTCGTCACCGGCGCCTCTAAGACTCTATTTCTCAAGACTTTGGAGCCCTCCCAAAAAGTGCAATGAATGATCAGGGCTCCCATACATCAACCTTGCAACTTCACCATTCAAGAGTGGCATGGCAGAATTGATTTCTATCCAATCTAATATCCCATGAAATAAGCATTCTATCCCTACGGTATCGCCATGATCTCCCGAAGGGTTGGGCTGATATGTGGCATATCTGGATCAAGGGGGAGACCCAAGACATCCCAAGACCCCTAGCCGGCCACAAGGAGATAGAAATCTTAGAGGAGTACCTAGCCAGCCCTGACCCCAACGTCAAGCTGGAGGAGGATGCAGGCCATCTTTCGTGACGTCCGGCGGGCGATCCACCAATGGATGCCGAACAAGAGATCCATGGAATTTTGGTGTTTTTACTGTACCACCAGATTTGGGATTTGGAATGGAACATTGCAAAATTTCCCTGATACGGCGTCAATCGAAAATCTTCTCAACAAAAAAAAACAACTCTTGAGTCATCCTCCAGGGACCGGGACAAAAGAACAGCCAGGAACTTGCCCAAAAAAATTGGACGTGATGGGTATATGATATATGCCGTATATGCAACAGAATTCCTGAGATAGACACTGAATTCCAAATCTTAGCGATCCGAACGGTGATGCTCTCGACAGGTGAAGGGACCGCAGGGAGCGCAGCCAGCCGCACATTGGTGAAATCCAAGCTCCCTGGCAGAGAATGAGATTTATCTATGGTTATTTAACATAGCTATTGACAATAGCCATAGAAATAGTTGATATACCCATTAAACATGGTGATTTTCCATAGTTATGTAAACGTTTACCAGAGGGTATCTATGGTTATTTAAGCTACAGTAAGACTAATCATCATTTTTAATAAGGTACATTGATGGAATCATTCCCGCTGAGGTACATTAATATTATATATAATCAATATAGGTGAATCATCTATACCTGGGCCATTTTTCGTAGCTATCTTAAACTATCCCAGGGTACACGCAATCAGCCAAAACATGGCAATGAAATTATACATGTCAAAGCCGGGATCTTAAAAAAAACCTGGAGCCTGGTGGAATAACCAGAAGGGTCTCCCACCAAAAAGTATTTTTCAAAATGGCTGAAATGATGCTCCCCCAATTCAAACATGAGGCAATAAACGACTCCGGGCTTCACATCAAGAAATTGGGTCTCTATGGATGGCCTCCCTGTCAATGGATGTTCTCCATGATATCGTCCATGTCACGGCTCCATGCAGAAACCGTGCCGGTGGTTTTTCAACACCATTTCTGGTGATACCCTCTGGTAAACTAACATAGCTATGGAAAATCACAATTTTCAATGGGAAAATTCACTATAAATGGTCATTTTCAATAGCTATGTGAATGTTTACCAGAGGGTATAGCACCAAATCCTCCAATGAAAAAAAGTTGTTTTCCAGTTCTTTTGGGTGTTGAATCCTAGCCATCCTAGCCCAACTTGTGATCTCTGGTTTTTTTTAATGTTGCGCTAAAGGGGACATTCACGTAGTGGAAATCCATAGGTTTCACGCAAAAGTGATCTGCATTCATGGTGTGATTGGATGGATTTTTGTTAGAAAATCTACAGGATAGCCCTGTTTTCCAAGGTAAGAAACAAGGTCTCCGGTAGATTTTTCCTTGTACCAATCCACTGATGGTGGAGTATTTATGTGACACTTTACCCCAGGATAGCTTTGACACCGAACCTAGTAGACATCTGAGGTATCCCGAGGACTGGGCTGGCTTACGGATGGGGATTGCCATGGCTCAAACCAGATAATTTACCTATCAAAAAGGATGATTTCCATAGTTATGTAAATGTTTACCGAGGGTAAGTCGTGGAATACAGCACAAACTGCTCAAACTGGACTTTTTCATCATGAATTCACCAAGGTGTGTAGGTTTCCGCCATTTTCTGAGTATGCCCAAGCATTCCAGATGGGAGCATGAGAGACCCCTGCCGGCCCCAGAAATTTGGTGCTGCAGGTATTCTGGGTGAATATTTCCAGGAAATATTCGACATGTTCCATCGACTTTCCATTTTACCCAGAACATAGGGTCCCCCAAAGCGTTTCACAAGAATCATCGGGAGTCAGCCACCAGGTCAGTGAACCCCCACAACAGTGGTCAACGGCCCATGTGAACCACCCACGATCGGCTTGTCACGGTTCAGGACATCACCGTGCGCGGGCACTCGCAGATTTGGGGCTCCTGGTTCACCACGGACGAGCAGCGTGTCGTGGCGAGAATTTTGCTGTAGAAGATGAAAAAACGGGAGCAAATCACTTTTCTATCTTTTTTTGGGCGATAAAATCCACAACCAGAAACTGGTTTTGAAATGCATTCATCATGTGGACTCCATGAGTACCAGCAAACAACCAGATTTTTCCTCCATCATTCTCCGCCTTCATCCCATTGGATCTATGTGCTGCATCCAGAAGGATGGGATACCATGGGATACCTCATATTGCTATCGATTACCATTGATGTTAACAGTTAACATTTCCCCTATGTGGTTGTGGTTCAAAATTACCAACTTTTCATGGTTACGAAGCATGACCAATCTTGTACATTCGCGACTTGTCATGGGTTTCCCCAGAGGACCCGCGTAATGAACACGTGACGTATTTCCCTATATTATAGGTGAGACCCTGTCATAGCCCATTGTTTCTGATTAATTCCATATATTTTTCATTGTTTTCCCTATGAAAATTTCACAGGCATCCCGGCATCCCATTTTTTTGCTTAGTTTTCAATTTGCTTTGCTTTTCCCATCTTTTCCCCATGATTTTGTCCCTTCCCACGGCTTCCAGGCTGGGGTTTCGGCTGTTGCCACATCACGGACCTCCTTGCACGATGTCCTCACGGGCCGGAGGAGGAGGTGCGGGGCCTGCGGATGAGTTATTGTTTTAACGGGTTTATATGGTTGATATAACTATAGTTTTCATGGGGCTTTGAAACCAACTTATTATATATGAGCAACCGCAAAAACCCCGGCAATACTAAATATGTATTCGACGGACATTGGTTTATGGAAATTGATGGAAATTGTTAAAAACACGAGGCAAGCGATGGGACCTTCCCAAATTAGCGATACCCCTTTTCAAGGTTATGTCATCATATTTCTCTAATATCCACATTAGCGATACCCAAATATCACATATTATTCATAGTTCATCACACACATAT
>Ga0126342_10019578_pt1 | contig 11479 bp, 11 predicted proteins | sample Cyp1metagenome_FD_92528 | JGI IMG/M metagenome (GOLD analysis project Ga0126342, IMG submission 92528) | Coral microbial communities from Lord Howe Island, Old Settlement Bay, Australia - Cyphastrea 1 metagenome | ecosystem: Host-associated > Invertebrates > Cnidaria > Coral ... | reverse complement strand
TTGGGCCAAAACCCTCAAAACATCAAAAGCGCTTTCACTATGAAAAAGCGCCGCTAGAGGTGCAAAAGCATTTCTTGCCCAAACAACCAAAAAAAGGATGGTCTGCGAGGATGCAGGTATATATATATATATCACTTTAGCGGCGAGACCAGGTTTCAACATTGCTTATGTGGTAATGTGGGGTCAACATTGCTCATGTGCTAACATGGGGTTGATATTGGTTTGACCCAATCAACTCGTCTTTTTGCTTTGAATCTTTCAAAGTGTTAATAGAATTGGAGGTATGGAATATTACAAATTGGTGCTCCTGGCCCCAGGTATGTTTGTTGGTTTATAACACCACTGATTTGTTCGTAATATCTACCCCACATACGGTAATTTTCATATTTTGGTTGTAAAGCAACTTGGCTAAGTCTGAGGCACCACCCTGTGTGGAAAAAAGTGGTCGTAGTGCCATGGTCGTAAAAGCCATCAGTGCTATGGCCCAGTGGCATTGGGTTTACCATAATTCCTGTTGATGAAATAGCCATGAAAGAGCCATGCATATGAGTGCCATGTTACATTTAGGGAGTGTAGCTTCCACGTTAAATAATTCCAATGTCCCATCAACATCCCGTTTGAAAATCATGAACATCCTATTAGAATCTCATTATATAAACATAATATTAATATTTGGCCATTAAAATCCCATGAGCAAATTGAAACCATTCCAATGTCCCATTAATGTCCCATTAAATATGATTACCCTCTGGTTATTTAACATAGCCATGGAAAATCCACCCATTTTTTAATAGGTAAACCATCTATTTCTATGGACCATCTATACCATGGCTATGTTAGTCATAACCAGAGGGTAAATCATCCCAATATCCCTTGAAAATCCCTACAGGATGGGGCCCCCAAGATAGCGTTCAGTTGCCTTATTTCAGTGGCTGATAATGGTAGATATAACTATAGTAACTATAGTTAATAGGGCTCAAAAAATGGTTTATAAACCCACTTATAACTGGGGGGCCCCATCCTGAACATCTGGAAATTCTGCTTCAGGCTGGAGTCAGAGCCGCAGGACGCGCAGGACGCTCCTTCCGCTCCCGAAGGGAAGATCCTCTACCGCGCGTGGCTTGGGAAGAAACGCAGTTCGAAGGGTCAACAAAAAACGCCGGGGGAAACCATGGGAAAACCCTTTAAAAATGGAGATTTTTTCAACAAACATGCGCAGTTAAGCAACAAAAATGGGAAAGGGAAGCACGAAAACATGGGATAATTGATTGAGAAAATATGGAATTTAATCACCCGAACAATGAACCGGTCAAAATTGATTGTTTGACCAACAAAAATTTGATTTGATCAGCCAAGCATCGATTTTAACGTGCAAAATTTAGGATTCAATTAGCCCAAACCAGCAAAATTGTTGATTTTAGCAGCAACAATCGAGAGATCATTAAGAAACCTGGTGATGGAATGGGATATGATGTGATACAATCAACAATAATGGGATAGGAATGGGACACTTAACCTCCCACCAACATACTGTAGACATTATAAAGTTATATACACATTGCCTATTGTATATGATATACAACTACACAAATATAAACGTATATATGTATATATGTATATATATAATATTCATATACATGTAGACATGATATACAGGTGTGTATAAATATAGATGCATATCAACATTGTGATACATTGTGATACATTCCCCATGGATCCAAACACCTCCTGGGAAGGTACTTAACACCCTAAATTAACCCCCAGATACTTTCTCAGAAGGTACTTGGATCCATAGGGATTGTGTATGTTGATTCATGGATCAACATGTGTAAGCTATGGCTGTGTGGCCAGAAGTGACCCTCGAAGACTCGAAGCCATCGTTGAGGCCGGCAACGCAGAAACTCGTTGTTCCTTGGCAAAAAATCACAGATGTTTTGATAAAAGTGTTGAATTTATTCCCAGTTTTGAGTGATGTTTATTCGGAATATGATGGGAAAATGATGGAAAATGAGTTTTTAAACGAGTGACCAAGCCACCGATTTGAGACATGTTCAATGCAACATTTTCTGAGGTTATCTCCACTTTTCACCCCTTCCAATCATTTGGTCGGCACAGGTGTCAATTCAGGTGTCTTTGTGATGCCACGCGTCAACGCGACAGCTTAACATGTGACGCGTCACCGGGCACGAGCTTCAATTCTGATTTGCAGCCATCGCGAGATGTTGCCTGATGCGTCAAGTCGAGTCCGCGTCGACCATATTTTCCATAGAATGCATCTTCCGGACATCGATCAGCACTGTCACTCAGGAGGTTTCAAGTGAGGTAGCATCATTTCAGATCAGCACTGGATGGTTCGTATAATGGGATAATGAGGGACCCCACATCCTTCCATGATGTATCATCATATCATCATATTATATCATATTCTCATTAGATGGGCAGCCCAAAGCTTCGGCCTCCAACAATTTCTGTGCTGTTCTTCTTGATAGCATTGTAGTATGTAAGTACATAATACGATGTAATATGTATTATTTACATATATTATCTACGTATTTGTGACAACCCCCAAATAGACAGAAATTTAAAAATCCAAGTAAAACAGCTGGTAAAATACCGTTCTATCTTTTTGGGGTTACTGCAACATACTGTAACTGTATGCTATGTTGTAGCATCCAAACGTGACACATGCTGAGATAAAGTGCGTTTTTTTTCAGTTAGCAGGGCACTGCCATTGGCTCATGCCGAATCGCAAAGATGTTTAACGGATTGTCGAAAGGAAAGGCTACTTAAACTGACAGTCCGAAACTAACAGTCCTATATTTCCAGGTGCAGTTCCAGTTATCAGTGGTTATATAAACACAATAGTTATGGGGGTTATGTTTCAACCTGGATATACCCAGCAATTACCCAAACTGCACCACCGAGTACTATGTCCCATTTACCTCAAGTAAGCCTCCTTGTCTTTGCCGTCCTGAAGGAAAGTGCTGAAGTATGCGGCAGCCACTAAATAATTCTTACAATCCTTGAAACAACAAAGGGAGTGGACTGCCCATGGGGGTTTCCCGCTTTCATGGTTGTTTCAATGACACTTTATCTGCATAGAAATTTCTTTCAACCCTTGCTGTCAACACATTTGCCATGCTGCTACCAATCCTACGTGTGATTTGAGCCAGGGAAAACTGGTGCGACCCAGTGGCAAGATGGCACTTTGTTTCAAAATGTTAAACAATTTAGCGCTTTCGAGCCGTGGGAGCCAGAAACTGTTCGTCATGTCATGTGTCATGTCAGATATATAGATACATTATATCCCATGACGGATCCATGGTGCTGCTATATATGGTAACATTTACCATCAATATACCCCAGTCATGTTAGCATTTTTCTAGCAGCACCGTTAGGATCCGTCATGGGTATGATATGGTTTCGACGTGAAAATGGTGGATTTCCCCTGCAGAAATATGGACCACCAATGGACCAATCGGACCGATCAGGGTGCAGATTTTCACAACAGGATGGTGCCAGGATGGTGCCGATTTATGTGGTGAAAACTTAAGTGATTCTTTCATGAAAAATATCCATGATCTCGGGATTTTGTTTCAGTTCAGTATATACAGAGATCCTGGATTTTTCATTATAGAACTTCTGTATATGACTTCTGTATGTATTGAACTGAAAAATATATACAGCTGGAGTTTTCTTGGACTGGGTTTCGCTCTCGAGTCACATATATAGGATGGCTGTGGTGACCTGAAGACTTGGTACCGCAACAAGGGCTGCAGATTTTAGGACAGTGATGATAAACTGATTCGTGGTTTGGAACATGAATGGATTATGACTTTCCATATATTGGGAATGGAAAATCATCTCAACTGACGAACTCCATCATTTTTCGGAGGGTTGAAACAACCAACCAGTAAACCATTGGTTCTTGACTGATCTTTACTGTCGGCAGTGAATCTGTTGAAACTGTTTGCTCAAGTTTGGATTGCAACCGCTGGTTTTATTGCATCGAAGGGAAACTAGCTGATATCATCTGATATCTCCACACACGCTGGCCCATTTGTTTATCATATTGGCAAGTGTAACCTATGAAGTTTGGGCCCCCTTCCTGTAGAATTCTCCATGTTTTTTTGTGTTCCCAGAGTCTTCTGCACATCGGAACCACACAGCCGCAGCTGCATTTTGCCCCGACGTCACGCGACGGTTTGACTCCGAACGCCCGCCGGCTGACAAGGCGTTGGTCGGGCCCCAAGGATGGAGCTCTGTATTGGGTGAGCCGCTCGGTGTGCGTCTCTTTGTCTGGAATCTTGGAAACTCCCGGCAGAAATCCTGGGATACCAAGCCATTCCAAATTCCAAGCCGCTCTTTTTTTTTAACCACCAGTGGAGCAGAAAGATGTGTTGGTCCAATGCGCCAGTCGATGCGTGTTTGACCCTGAAACTCGGATATTCTATAGGACAGCAGCTATTATGACCACTGTCTCGGTCTAGGAGAAATCTCCAAACCACGGTTGTTTACAACATATGCACAGAGTCTACAGATGTCTACAGTACTAAGTTTAACTTGTTTTTCTGTACATGCTCCCTTCAAATCGGAAAATCATGAATACCCCCGTTATGAATAAGGGTCAACCTTTGAAAAATGCAATAGAGCGGGACACCAAAAATTGGAGATTGGTTGTTTTGAATATTTTAATATAGTTTTCATAATGGGATAATATTAATGGGGTCAAATAATCAATGAATATACAGCATGATGTACCCTCTGGTAATTTGTTACGTAACTATGGGAAATTACCATTTGTTTCGTGAGTTTTCCCATGGTTCTCCATGGTGATTTTCCATAGTCTATGTAAACGTTTACCAGAGGGTAAGTCAATGGCCATTTTAACCTAAATTGGAGGTAAGGCCAATGTAAGGGAATATCCCCTCAAAATATGGTCTTATATGGTAATATGAAGATAAATCCTGATTGAAAGTCACCGTGCGGTGGATGCAAGGGATGACGTTTGGATTTGTCGACGACTGCTTGATATGGGGGATGGGATTACTAACACCGAAAAATCTTTTGCAGTTACCGGAAGAAAAAATCCTAGCCAGCCAAACATGGTTGAAAAAAAACTCGTAGGATAACTAAGACAGACTAGCCATACCTACAGTAACTCCATTATTCATTATAGTTTATGGTTAAATTCCAAGTTTTCAATGGATACATCCACCATCACCCACCATGTTTCACGACTTTTTCATGGCCATGACTAGTAGCGCTGGGAAACTTGGAGGACGAGCTTTCCTGAGTGGTTGTTGCGGAAGCCCACAAGAGCAGCTTAAGAAGGTGGAGAGGGTTCACAATCAACCTCCAATTGAGCAGCTTTCCAAGCCTTGATCGTCTTTGTAGTGCCTGGTTCGGTTCATCATCCCCCAGTTTTTCTAATCAACAAGAACTTTGAACACTGCTCAGCCGAGGATAGTTAATACAACCCATTTGGTCGATTCATGTTTGGCGGAAAAGAACTTGTTCATTTGGTGAATAACCTCTGGTAAACTAACATAGCTATGGAAAATCTCTATTGTAACAGGTAAATCATCTATAAAACGGTCCATTTTCCATAGCTATGCTGAGTTCAATGAAGGCTACTTGAAATAAAGAGGACCACTTAAGACTTCGTTCCTGGCTGGTCGAAAATGAACCGAGTGTCCATTTCGGGTACGATTGGAATATGTGGTCGGGTTCAATATCCTCCGGTCATACATAGCAATGAACTATCCAACATTTACAGATGATTTTCCTATTTGAACCTCCATTTGTAGGGGATTGTCCATTGCCACGTTTGATTCCCAGAGTGGTAACATGTGTTTTGTTTGTTTTTTTTTCCAGCAAGTCATGCTCTCATGACCATCAGTGCCACATCAGTGCTAGGATTTTGCACAGCACGCCATGGTCAAAGTCCTCGTTCGTCGTTGATGAGCTTTTTGCAACCTTTTTTTGGCACTAGGATTGTTCATCTTTTATTAGTCATTATAGACTTGCATATTTAGTTTTATTGATCCATACTTGTTCATCAACAGTCCAATGTATAGATCATGTATCCCATATATCTTCCAGGTTTCCAATCGTTCGTCATTTTTTGAGGGGGTTGCTACATGAACCCCACCTTTCCGGATGTCATGGGACTGTTGTACAGAGCTGGGACCCTATGGGATCCGATCTGATCAATGCTGAACCATTTCCGAAAGCCAAGCTTTGACCCAACTGAAGTGGTAGGTTTTCTAAAGTGATGATGACTGATTTGCCAATGTGTCGGATTATTTCAGGTTTTTATGCGATAGTTGTCAGATGGTAGAAATTATGTGTATATATATATATATATATGTCATCTAATTATAGATGGTGGAGGTTCCGTATTTTCCTTATTTTCCTCAAAGGTACATATGACGTCTTGAACATTATTTCCATAATTCCCCTGCGATCCTCACTCCGCACCGCTGGTGGGAGTTTCTCAGCCGAGCCTTCCGCTGGTACTGTCATGTGTGTAATGTGCATATTTCTACGTAACACCATGCAAACATGCATGTTCATCATAGAGGTTGTTTCAGAAGATGTTTGCAGAAACCACTGGCATCCACTGGTCAAATTCGTTTGGCGACGCTCGGCAATGATCTATTGGAAGCCTTGGCCACGAGGCGTTTTCGACATCTACTCCAATATGGCGTATGATGCGGGTCGGTCAGAGAGGACCAACACAGGCTACCTGTTTGACCCATGCTCAGACTCGTGGTTTCGGTATTCCGCACAGCACCTCAGGAGTTGGACAGAGGAAACAGTCTAGTTCTTGGGTCCCCTGAAGCAGTGCCAACGCGGTTTGCAGAGATGCGATGCTGATGCCAGCCATGTTTCCAGCAGATGGCAGAGTAATCACGCAAGCTGATCAACTTCTGGTAAAAGAAATGGTGAAACAGTAGCTTATAGTCTTATAGTGCTTAACAGTGATTATATAATACTGGTCAACAGTGGTTAAGTTATACATATATATATAAATCCATCAACCATAGTATCTGGATCAATTAAAACGACCTCACCGCCGCATCACTGGATGCTTAGTAGGGGTACCAACCAACTCGCCTTATTTCAGGTTAGTGATATATTATAATTTGCCAGAATTTTAGCAAGATTTATTGGAAATTTGCAGACATGATGATGTTTCTTTAGTTTCTTTGGGGCCGCAATAGTGAGGTACGGCAGGTTATGTCCTGTAGAAGATCATTGGATCTTGGGGTCCGTAAAAACATGTTTGATTGTTGAGATGTTGGATCCATCCTCTGCTCCAAGGCTTACTGAGGCATTCCTAGGTGGTGCCCCAGTTCGTTAGCCAAGTTGGTGAGCACAACTCGCATAACCATGGTTTATTGTAGATACATCGAACTCGTTAATGGGCTTATAAACCAACATATAACTTGTACCTCACCACTTGTTGTCAATACTTCCGTACTTTGTACCGGATGGCATGACCCCTGTCCTTAAAGGGAGGAATGCCCAAGACCCAATCACAAGCTTTGTTGTTTTGAGTTTTTTTTCCGCGCAGAGATGTCCGATGGCAAATCGTATACCAAACCGTATGGGCGCATGGCTGTTTTTTTTGGTACCTGCACAAGCAGTGATTAGCAAATTTGGGATCACTTTTGGTGTTGGATGTGCAGAGCTGGAGGCTCGGGCGTTTTAAAACGTTGAATGCTTAGAATCAGCTGGTTTCAATGAATTCAGTTTAACCTTCATTGATCGGGGAATATGATGGGATATCCTTCTTGTTCTTGTTAGATATCGAAGTTAAGCCATCAATGAAGGCTGCGAAACTGAGATTTCCAGTCCTTTTTTGACGACAGATCCATGATTTCAAGGAGAGGGAAGGTCACTTCTGTTTTGAACAGACACCCTACAGCACGAAAACGATTCAACACCAGAGAGATCCTAGATGTTTCTTCGGACCGTGGCATGTTATGACAAAAAATTAGGGATCCTGGTGGCCTGGGATTTGGCAAAACTGGGTGTCCCAAAAATGGTGCACCAGGAAGGAACGCAAATCCAAGTCCAATTATTTCACCATGTGTGATGTTATACATATGTATATTGTAATACTGTATATATATATATGATATATAGATATACAGATAGAATATATATATATATAGTATTTAATGATTTGTTTATGGTTATAGATTTTACTATCGGTGAATTTAAGGTGATTTAAGTATCAGAACAAAACAGGAACCCAGGCACCACCTCATCACCGACCTGTGCCCACCAGGTGCTACCTTGCCAGCTGGTCGTGCCCCTGTAGACCGCAGGTGGGATCGGCCGTGATAATAGGATATCCAATAACTATGGTTTATGGTACGCAAATAACGAACTAGTTACTGGGGATTCTAAACCAAGAAACAGAACTGCGGGGCCCCACATTGTATATGCAAGGTGAGGCCCCCCAGTATGGCTGATAAAACCCATGAATACTATGTGTTTTTCCTCAATAAACTATAGTGAACCATGGAATTCGCTTTCAGTTATGTGCGTCAACTGAGCCATCCTTTGGGGGCCTGACCTTTTGTCATATGTCATGTATATTTCTCTGTGGCCTTATTTGTTGGAACTAGCCTTAAATGGAGAACCGTTCGGATGACCAACAGGATATTTGAGCAGTTCCGTTTCTGGTTATTTCAGCTATGTCGTTGACGCTGGTGATGTGGTGATTTGGCATTGATTCCTCTCAAAGTCTTGGACATTGGAGGAATTTTGGGTATGGTTCAAGTTTGATTGTTTACCCCCCTAAATTTTGGTAATTAACACTAAAAGAGACTACAAGTCACGAAAGTGGTAAACCATGGTAAACCCAATAATAAACAATGTTCATAAAATATCATAAAACCATATAAAACCATTATTGTCATGGGTGGTATGGTTACCATCCCCAAATGCTAGGTTTATAATTTATGGTAGCCAGGATTAGCCAGGGTTCACCACATTCATACGTTGTTCTATTGGCAATGACATGCAATTACCCCATCGTCGCCCTGGCCTGCCAGTGCGTCCCCTGCGGGGCTTCCAAGCGGTGCCTCCACGTTGCGACCGCAGAAGGTTTTTGCGCTCAGATGTGTCAAGTCAAGGGCATGGACTGACTGCTGGGTCTCCTGGGTGTGCCTTAAAAAAGCGTGGTACCCTCTGGCAAACGTTTACATAACTATGGAAAATCACAAATTTTCATGGGATATTTCACTATAAATGACCATTTTCAATAGCTATGTTGGTTTACCAGAGGGTACACCCCAAAAAATGTCGCATCTTCAACAAGGAGACTGATGATTTTTTGGGATACTGTATGTTCAGTGAAACCCACCGGATCCATTGGAAGTTTGGGAAAATCTGTGAACATATGAAATCTTCCAATGGAATTTTGAAGTATGGAATAGTTCAAAACATGGATGAAAGCTAAATACGTTAATCATGCACCCGGTGGATCTGCTAGACAGATTTCACCCACCCAACTGCTGCGATATGGGGATACGGATACAAGCGAAATGTGGTAATATAATGTAATATAATAGGAATATATATATATATGACTGTCTAGTGTTTGGCAGGCCCGGGTGGACAGTGGTCATTTCTTGGTGGTTGGTTAAATAAGGTTAAACAAATGCCAATGTTGGCTCAAGTCAACATTGATCCAAAATAGCAGCATTGTTTTCCTTGTACGAGAAAGGTAGTTGAAAAAAGGAGCGAGTTTGCGACTTACTTAACTTATATTCCAACCTTTAAGGAATGTATATATATATATTTATACATATACATATATATATATATATATGTATACATATATATATACTGAATATGAACAATCATCTGATACATCATGCAGGATGTCTCCCATTTTCTGGAATTGGACTGGGGAATCTGGTCGGACATTGCGCATGCTGGATTCGTGGATCAAATCCCTGGTACCCGATCGGTTTCCTCATCAAAAATAATGGGCAAATGGATCGCCACTTCACCCTCAAACCTCTAATGGATCTGTTGGGCACTTCACTGAAGACAAAAGTTACAGTATCCCAAATCTCATCAGTTTCCCTACTTCAAAAATAAAGATGTTCACATATTTCCCTCTAGAATATGGTATGATAGGTTTTTGACCCACCTCCAAATGAGGATGTGACCAACAAAGATGCTCATGGACGGAGAGTCAATTCAACTGAGCCCACCAAAAGAATGGAACTTCACCAACAGAAGTGAGGATTTAAGACACATCATTCATGTCATGCCATCTACCTGTTTCAGATTTAGACATTTTGGGTGTCCAATGTTTGCTTTGGTTGGGAAAAGAGCATGAAACCATCATGTTTTTTTTTCGGTATCTCTGTTTGAATCCCATCCACCTAATGTTCAACACCCTGTGGCGGGTCCTTGGATTCACGGCATCCTTAAAGATGTGGTTTCATCCTCTACTTTTTACCTTGGTTTCGGGCTGTTTCATATGAACGGGGGAAGGGATTCTTAGGTTTATCATATCCCCATGTTATCCCATTATGTCTCCATGTATACATGATTTTCCCATTATATCCCATGATCCATGAGAACATTCAAGATCTCCATGTTTTTTGGTGTCCTATTAAATCCCATCATATCTCATTAGTTGTGATTAAGCCAGTATTAATCCCATTCTATATGAATCCCATTAAAATTATAGTACAGTACCAAAATTTTGGCCTATTAATCCCACTATATATGAATCCCATTATATATATATATATATCCCATTACAGTACTGTACATGGAGGTTTCCTAAAATGGGTGCACCCCCAAATCATCCAACATTGGAGGATTTGGTATTGAAACCCATGGTTTATGTCATACCCCATTCCAAGAAACCCCCAATTATATATATATATATATATACATATATAAAATTATATATATATATACATATATTATGGAATATATATATATATATATACATATATATATATATATTATACATATATATCTTATCATTTCCCATGATATTGAGTCAGCCTTTCGGATGTTGGGTGTCCCCAAGCTCCAGCTCCTCTCGCCAGGTTGCCGCCAAGGGCGTCTCGTGGGGGTCCCAGACTTCGACTAGGATGGGCCTGGAACTAGACGTGGTGTGGAACTCTGGAGAATTGTTGTACTGTATATGTGTTATGTATATTATATATAGATATATATTAAATATAACATACAATATACAATATATAATATAATATTTATATATGATACATAATGTATAATATATTATATATATATATATATTATAATATAATGTATATATATAATATATGATATATAATAAATAATATAATATAATATATGTATTATATATACCATATATTATAAATATATGATATATTATATATTATTTATAATATATGGTATATATACATATATTATTTAATATATACTATATATTTATAATATA
>Ga0126342_10019577_pt1 | contig 11479 bp, 11 predicted proteins | sample Cyp1metagenome_FD_92528 | JGI IMG/M metagenome (GOLD analysis project Ga0126342, IMG submission 92528) | Coral microbial communities from Lord Howe Island, Old Settlement Bay, Australia - Cyphastrea 1 metagenome | ecosystem: Host-associated > Invertebrates > Cnidaria > Coral ... | reverse complement strand
ATGATTTAAATCATGAATTTTGGGGCATACCCGGTGTTCCAACGAAGCCTGGTCCTCCATCTTGTGGTCTTCTTTTCTCCAGCCACCCAGGATGAGATACCCGAAGAGTACGATGTCCAACGCCAAAAGCCATTGAAGATCCCAAATCAATCGCTGCATCCTCCACCAAACCTGAGGGATCCATAGGGATCCATAGGGATCCATAGGGATCCACGATCCATGTCACCATTGTCACCCAGTGACGCGAAAAACATCGTGGAAGCTGAGCTTTTGGCATTGACGAAAATGACGACAAGACTGAGCTGCCAAATAATTGGCAAGGCACCATGGCACAAAGTTCGAAACCTCAAAGCGAAAAGCGATGTACTGAGCTGAGATGGAAAACGACATCGAGACAACAACAATTAAACAAACAAATGTCCAAACTCCAAACATATCCAAACATACTATGCAACGCATTCAACTGTGCAAAGATACTGTGACCTTCTTGAGAATACTATATGCCATATCATATAGGTCCTTTCAGCGTTCATAAACTCAAAGTATTGCCCGGCAAAGAACGCAAATAAAACTCGGCAAACTGCGTTTCATGCTGTGGCAGAGGGGTCTTCAGTCAGAGTAGGCACCAGGCTCATATCTTTGCACATTGGCATTCAGTATGAGTGAGTCAAGGAAGGACGAATCAACATAGTTGTCCTTGTAGGGTTGCTTCAAATACCTGGCTTCACGGTGCCATCTGGGCCAAAAATTGCCAAAAAAGGCGGAATGCTGATGCAGAATCTCGAACACCTCACCTGTGATGTCTGGCTACAAATTTGCCGGTTGTGCAACACCTTCTTCCACGGGGGTGGCGCCATGAACGTGGCCCAGTTCACGTTCGGTGATCGTGGGGTGAGCTATTGACGTCCAGCTAACTGAAAATCACATGCAGCATCTTGGTTTAGTCAAACATATAATATTATGATGTAGATTTATGATGATTTATCTAGCATGTAAACAAATGCAGGATGTATCGTGCTGGAGGCTGCATATTGCGCCAGTTGCATGGAAGTGACGGCGTGTCGGTGCAAGGCGGCAATGAAGAAAATCCATACAAACCAAAGACATCCAAAAACTGTTCCTTTTTTTGATATCCTCACTCCAAACATCTCTAAACTTTGTCACACTTTCCATCACTTTCCTATACTGCTATTGTTTTTGTTTGCGGCTGCCTTGGCCCGAGGACACGAGAGGAACCTGTCGTAAAAGGATGTAAAAGGCTACCTATTAGCCTACGCGGTGTACTAAAGAAAACGCTACTCCAACCAGGAGCACATGACAAAAATCTCTTGCTAAGATTGCTAAGTCAAACTGGTGTCCAGTAGTGTAAGCTGCAACCATGTGATCATGGGGTGAGCGATTGGTGTCCAGATTGTCCAGCTAGCTCATGGAACGTCTCGTGCAGCTTCTTGAATCAGTGTAGTAACCAACTGCAGGATGCTTTTGTGATCGAGGCTATTCTGCAGAAATTTAGAGATGAAGCAACAATTAGGATAATTAAATAAATTGACGCCGCCAAGTTACAAGCAAATACATGCAAATAGGAGAACGTTCTAGTGATATCTTCACTCCAAATCTTCCTATGCTTCTTTGCCTGTGACATGATGAAGTACACTTCGGCAGCTGTCAGTGCGGACCAGCACATCTTTTCAGCTTCCACTTTCCTCTGCAGAGACTGACAATGGTGCGTTTATGCGCAATCAGCCAAGATTGGACTGACCAATGGCCACGGCAGCTTTGGGAGATGACTTTATCTCCGCAATCGACTCGTTTCTCGGTTTCTCCCAGTCATTTCTTGATTGGGATCTGAAGACCCACCACGAAGTTTGAAGCTGGCAAGTTCAGCTCTTTCAAATACCTCAGTAGGATATGGATGGGGCGGGGCTGTTCCCTGGGAACCATGAGCCAAATCACTCTCCCGCTTTAGTAACTTGCTACTGCAACCAGTACTCCTGATGCTGGTGGTAATGGTGAACCCAGTACAACTACTTCGCATGACCAGTTGAGCACTAAGTTTACGAAACTACAGGGTAAGCGGCTGATAGAACGCCGCCTGTTTTTCCAACCGTGGCAAGTTCACTTTCCCTCTGTTTTCTCAGGGATTTCTGCGTTCGTCCATTTTGTGCACTCTCTCAAATCCTGCAACAAACTACTTCGTTTTATCAGTAAGTGTGTATCTCTTTCTATCACAAGATATCACAAGCGTTGCAGCGTAACATCAAGAGCGTGTCAGAAGTTACTTGAAGAAGTGCAGAGCGTAACATCAAGAGGGTGTTAGAAGTTACTTGAAGAAGTACAGAACAAAACATTAAGAGCGTGTTAGAAGTTACTTGAAGAAGTACAAAATGACACCAAGAGGGTGTTAGAAGTTACTTGAAGAAGTGCAGAGCGTAACATCAAGAGCGCGTTAGAACTTACTTGAAGAAGTGCAGAGCGTAACATCAAGAGCGTGTTAGGCAAGAGCGTGTTCGACGCACTGTGCACACGACGTTAATACCCTGCCCCACCCCACCCCACACCCCCAACCCCACCCCATCGGCAGAGCAAGAGCGTGTTCGACGCACTGTGCACATGACGTTAATACCCCACCCCACCCCATCGACAAAGCAAGACCGCGTGAGAAAAAGTAGAGACAGAAAAATGCACGAAAGCTGGCGGCGTTCTATCAGCCGCCAGCCAACTACATCAGTCATCATCAGCCTACATCCTCAGTTTGTGCTCCGCTTTCCCTTAAGTTTCTGGCTTCTCAGTAGGGGGGACGATGTAGATGTAATAACTCGGAGTCTGCACGAGTCCTGTCATGACAGTGGCGAAGGTTGCCGTTGTCCACAAAAGCACAGCCAGCAAAGCGGCACATCTCCTACTCGTTGCTTCTCCACGAAATAATCACATAGCGCATCGTACCTCAAGGGTAAACATAGGTAACTGGGTCGAAAAATGCAGCTGTCCGTAGCTATCCTACTCGCATGCTGAGCTGTGATGCTTCACTGGCACATCTGAGAACCCAGCGCCGCACAGTCCCGCCTTCATCAGCTTCAGGGATGTTTATGGTGTGACAGGGCACTTGATAAAGACTTGATAAAGACTTGATAAAGACTTGATACTCACATGTTCCCATCATTTCCCAGCATAATTTCATCACCCTGTAGCTCATTCGCCTGTCTGCTGCGGAGAAGTGCCAGACAGTCGCCAAGGGACCAGCTCTGTCCATGTGAGCTCGACAGTGGTCAATCTGCAGATTCCGAGGTCCCCAAGCCGCCATGGGATGGAACTCTGAGTCTTTCTTAGCAAACATCTGGTGCAATTGCATACATAATCATACATATGCTGATTTCATAGGCCATAGGTAACTTATGGTAACTTGATTCATGCCCACTTCTTTATCTTCGATGTTTCAGTAGACTCGACCTCCATGAAAGGTATCTGGCCCCACCTTTGTTCGCTGATCAATCTGCAGCTTGTTTGTCAAAGACTCCGGCGATTCCTTCCCTGGTCATAGCTGGTCATGGCTTGTCATGGCTGGTCGTGAACGCATCGTTTCCATCACCGGGTAAAAATGGGGAAATCTAGCTGCAGACATCATTCTTAGCCCATTATTTCCATTATTTTTTTTCCCCTGGAAAATCCAGGTTTCCTCATGTGTCCTTAATATTCCATAATATTTCTTAAAGCCTTAACATGTTTCCGTCGTTTCCCGTACAGATTTGAACATGACCAACAATTCCTCAAGGTCCTCAAGTTTGTCCGTTGCTACAAGCGGTCAGAAAGCACACAGAATCCTGAGACAGCTCGAGCCTTTGACAAAGTTGGCCACGATATTACAGCAAAACTCTCCCATCTTGTAGAGCTTCACTTTGGACTGGCACGAAAGTCACGAAAGCTCGTGCCAAAATTCACCAAACGTCTCAGAAGATGGGTATGTTATGATATGTTTAATGGGTATGTTAGGAAATGGGGAATACATGGGGAAACCCAGATACCTCCAAAATGGCAATAACATGTTGGGAAAATTATGGAAAATTGTGATCCTTCGGCACCTTGGAACCTCTGCCATCAGGCTCGGTTGCCGGTCTAGCACCTGCAACAAAACTGATGTGGATCCCATGCAACAACAATAGTCAACAACATCAAGAAAAAATGTATCTTCATGTATCTTCCATCATCTTTCATTATCTGAATTTATTTTTTTGCCGAATCCCCATGTAATTTCCTGCACTTTGTGGATCTTTGATGATCTTTGTGACTTCTTGGGACAAGAATAGGAATAGTCTTCCTGGATCCTCGAAGCTAAGCTGGCCACTCTCCTTATCCTTCTTCCTTCGAGGCTTCTCCGCCGAAGCCTAGGGGAAACAGCCCGGGCTGGTACAAAAGAAACATGGCAATGAGGCAATTCCCAATGCGAAAAATGTGAAAGAATGTGAACACATGTGAACAACACAACATTTAAAACACTATGACAACAAACATGTTTAAATATCTTATTACAATATTACATAATATTACCACATATTACCACTACGTAGTTAGTTTATGTTAGTTCAATAGATGTTTGATTTCACGTCTCGACACAGGGAATCCCGGAGATCACCGCGCCTCGGGACTGGAACCCGACTGCCTTCGGCCCTTTTTGGTGCGCCTCAAAAATCGATTGTCGGGGACATTCGACAGACCGAGTTCCTGGAGATATCTATATAGTCGTTGTACATGTCTATTTCAAAACTACTAGTACAGTAGGATCTAGTAGGATCTAGTAGGATCTAGTAGGTTCTTCATTTCCTTGATATTCTAATGATACTTAGGATACTTAGGATTCGCATCTGAAATTCCAGCAAAAGAAACACAACCCGAGTCGAACCCGAGACCCTGGCTCAACTAGGCGAGCACCAGGTACTGCCTGAAGGTAGGGCAATTCATCTGGAATCTTTTGGGTACGTGGTTCAAATAACCACAACAATCGTTGCGCTTCGAGTCGGCACAAATGGTTCAAATATCTTCAAATGATTTAAATTAAATCAAAGGATTAAACAACAAAAGGCACACGGAAAACAGGTGGCCTCTGAATTTCTCCAATGATCACCGTCCTGGCAGTGGTCATCCCGAAGCAAGGTCAAGGCCATTCGCAACGCAAGTCGAAGCACGGTAAGCAAGGCTGGCAACACCCTTGGAGGTCCTGGCACTGAAGCGTTGGCGTTCAAAGCAAGAATATCGTAGAAGATTGTAGGATCATGATGGATCATGTACATAAAAATACATAAACATAGTAGAAACATCCTGAAACATCTATCTCCGTTGGATGGGCGAGTTCGGATGGTTTACTTAGGGCGAGATAAAATCGTCAATTGGGAGATCCATTGGTGCCCGCCAAGGCACGCCATGGTCCGCCAGGCATGGGCGGCATTCCCCAACCAGGACCACCGATGCCAGGTGGCCTCAGTCAGTTGAGGAAAATGACACATCCACAGTCCGATGGGATTCTAGTGGATTGAATGGATTAGTTTTACAGATTTCTGGAATTCAACAAGATACCCCAGTCCGATAGGATCTAAACGTGGATTCAAGAGTTGATGGGCTTTGTCTGAGAATAGGGTAGCCCATTCCATCTAAATCCATTGGTCAATCATCATTTTCCTAATGATGGGTGTATCAGGTATATCCATTGTATATCCAAGTCTTCCAGACAAGCCCCAGAATCTAGGTCTTCCGACGGTGCCCATGGTGGACGCGCACCCCACGGCCTGTCGATGCGTTTTCCCCACTCAACTGATGATTTCCCCATGATCTCCATGGAGTTCGGGGATTTTCCATGGATTCTCCCATGGTTTTCCCCTGGTTTTCTCATGAACTGTGCTGGTTTGATGGGGATTTCCCATGGATTTCCCATGTCCCCGCTGGATCCCGCTGGATCCCGCTGGATCCCGCTGGGGTGCCCCCACGGCATGGGCATTCCAGGCATCCCCCAGGGACCCGGTGGAGCCCATGGGGCTGGGCCAGCTGGGCCACCACCTCCCCACATGCCAAAGGCCTGAGGCGACGAGAGGCTTCAAGGCAAAGGCTGTTGTATTGTGTAAAAAAAAATGGATCTACTTGTCTACACATGTCTTGTCTACTTGTACACCTAGTTATTTGTATATGCTGTATATGCTGTATGTGTATACATATATATATGTATATACATATATGTCTATATATATATATATGTATATGTATATGTATATGTACATGTATATATATATATATAATATATATATATATATACTACGTATGTATATAGTTGCTATTTTCCACTTCTTAAGTGTGATCTACATCCGGGGCCCGGCCAATCTGTCAAAACTGTGAGCCCGGCATCAGGTGGTGCAGCCTGTGTATCTACATCATCAACGAAGTCGATGTTCAAGTACCTGTGAACCAACAAGAATCTGTTTGAATATCTAAACTTTGAAATGGGAAAAATATGGAACAATAAAAAATGTAGACATGTGGGTGCAACTATATGAAATATCAAATCTGTTGAAAACGTGGGAAACATTCGAAGTGTATGTCTACTCTGGAGATACTGCAGGGATTCTGTTGCGGAAACAACACAGTTAACACACCCAGTTTCTCTGCGCTGCTCAAGTTCTGCTCTTCAATTTGCTTCCAAGGCACTGGTTCTTCTGAACCTGTAGCCCGTAAAGGCTATTTCTGGCGCCAACTGAGCCAGCTACCTGCAAAAGCAAATTTGCTGCAAACCATCCCCAAAGCTAGGGAGACGTGTCCAGCAATGTCCAGCAATGTCCAGCCTCTGCAAAAGTGGCAAACGCACAAGTGCGCGTAGGCAAATACCGCAAGCCATGCAGAACTTTGCCAAACCTTTTCTGAAAAGAAGAGCGACAGGCAAGGCTGACTGTAATCTAATTACCTCACTTGTAGCTGCATAGTTCAGGTCTTAGATTTTCAATATGACTCAGCCATACTCAGCCCCCGACGTTGCCAGTAGGCTTTCCAGCGATTTGCGTGGAACGTAGTCATCTACGTTGCCCAACCACAAAGTTGGGGTGGCCTGCGGCTTCCCTCCATCCCACTGGATACTGTAGCCTCCCCATTTGTCTCAATTTATGCATATATGTATATATATATATATAATGTAGTGTAATGTAATATGGTATAGTATCATATATATATAGTAATATATTATAATATAACATAGTGTGATATGATATGATATAATGCAATATAATATGATATGTTATGATGTTATATTATACTATATGATGTAGTAAAATCTGATATAATATAATATAGGAATCAACATACCAATAACATCCATATATGAATATATATGTGTATATATATATATACACTATATATACACGTAATTATATGTATGTATATATATAATGTATATAAGTTATATATATAGATATGTATACACTTAATTTAATCATGATATAACAATTTATATAAATAACCCGGCACTGTGAACCCTGTCCGTCCTTCCGCGGCGGTGCAAATGCAACCGTCAAATTCTTGTGGTGCCTAGGCGCAGAGTGCTCTCCTAAGCCCAATCATAAGACCCAATTGGGGTATCACTTTGTACTAACCCCCCCGAATGATACAATCTAAGCCAATAAAATTCATGAAGTATGGTGAAGCTGTGGTTTAGTCATGTAGTTTAATGATGCTTAGATCGCCGGTTTTTCCACCTTTCTGATCTTCCCCGGTGTCCCCGCCCTTGGCTGCCCAACTGTTCGCACAATCGATGCATTGCTGCAGCTGCTGTGGCACTGCGCAGTGTCACATGCGCCACAGGTTTGCCGAAACAGGTGAGCATTTCAACCTAGCGGCAGAACTAGGGATCAATGGGGTGCATATAAGATTCAATGGTGATTTTATAGGGATTTAAGGGTCATTCAATAGAGATTGAATGGGGATTTTATAGGGATTTAATGGGGACTTAATGGGGATATAATGGGGATATACACACCCTCCGATACCCTCTGGTTTCGTCAAACATGGCTAGCTGAGAAATCCCGAGCTATCCATGGAGGTGTCTCAGAAAATCATCAAACTCTGGGGAATCTTCCAACATCTTCCAACAAGCAGATGTAGCCATCGAAACCGCCCGTCCTGAACGATGTCCTTCTGCACTGGCTGCATCAGTCGCCAAATGTTTTCACCTGCTGATCCAGATGACATCAGATGACCCCGTTGATAGGTTTCCCATGGTTTCCCTATGTTTCCCTCAAATCCTCCAGGAGAACACTGGGAAACCATGATTTTCGGAGCCTGTCCGCAGCTCTGGTGGCAGCTTGCCAAGGACAAGGTAGCGATTGTACCTCCGTGCTTACCGCTCTGGTATCCAATACAATTTTACATGATCTTCGTACTGCAAAGTACTGCATTTGAGCGCTCATTTCTCTTGTCTAGACAACTTCAATGCGCAGCAAACGGGGGGGATGCGGTATTCACGGGCATCTTCAAACTTGTCGAATGTCGAATCGCTGAAGTGCCACGCAAACTGTTGGGCGCTGCGTCTAGACTACACATTGAGGCTTGAACATGCCACGTCGTGGCATTTTCATGAAGTCTTCTAGCTGCTCTTCAAAGCTTAGTCCTGATCTGCCGCGGCTACTTGATGATGCAGCAGTTTACTGACTGCAACCTGACTTTCCTTGTCAACATGGCCCACAGATATTCAACCATGCTGCATGACTGGAAGTTGGCTTTGACAGCTGGAGCCAATGGACATGACATGTCGAAAATCATAGGGATTCGACACACTCCCAAAATAGGGATTCCCATGGATTCCCAATATGTGTGTTAGTGAAAATCGGGATTCCCCAAAAATGGCGTCATTCAATGATGAAATTATAATCCCCAAATATCCCCAATAACCATCAATAATTAGTCAATATTACATGGGGACATTATTGGTTGGGGATATTTAGGGATATTTGGGGATTATAATATCCCATAATATCCCATATTAAATTATAATATTCATATGATTTTATATGATATGGGGCCGTATAATCCCCAACAAACCATCAACCTTAAGAAAGAACGCCAAGCTACTGTCGGACCATCTGGAGATGGGCTTCGATGGAGCTGCCAGCTTGACCTCGAAAACGGGGCATGGCGATATGAAAAAAAAGGGGTGTCCATTTTCAGACAGCATCATGAAAAACCTGGACTAACTTGGAAAAGCTATGAAAAACCATGGTTTTCCAACCTGGAAAAGCTACGAATCGCCATGGAAAAATCCATGGCTTTTCTCATTTCCCATGAAACAATGGCGGGAAATCGTCCATTAGCCCTGAGCGTTGAGCCGCTTCAGGCTGGCCACGCGCCTTTTTGGCGGGCGGAGCTTCAACCTGCCAAGTAGGAGGACTGGGACCCCTTGTAAGCTGCCAAACACAGAGAGAAATCCGCAGGAAACTCTGTTGACGTCTCTTGGATGGAATATTTGAAAGAAGATTAAATTCAACATGTCAACGGATTTTGCCTCGTCTTCGGCCTTCTTTTTTGTTACTGTTACCTGCAAGCAGTGGCGACGTTGCAGCCGCGATCAAACTTTCAAACTGTCGTTCCAATTCAATCGGCAGCGCCTCTTCCTCTTTGGTTTTGGTATCCGGAGCCTGCAGAGTGAAATAAAGATGGCAAAAGATCCATGAACATTGAACCCAATAAAATCACACGTATACGTATTATAGACAGAAAGCTACGCCACGCGTCACCTCATCTTCAGCCTTTGCTTTGGCTACTGGCGGCTCGTCCTGGATACATACTGGCTATCATGAAAAACCCATGGTTGGAGCAACCCTGAAAAATGTGATGGGGATAGGATTGTCAATATGGGTATGGGTCAATACCTATAGATACATTTTTAGTGGGATGAACATCCATTTACCAGCTATTTTGGGGTTCACTAGGTACCAGGGTTTTGACCCATCCCCATATATGTTAGTATAATGTAGAGTAGGTAACCAACACCATGATACAGTGTCCTGGTGGTCTCGAAACGGGGATGAACCATCCCATCGCTCCTCAACTTTCTCGGGCTGGAAAGCCCTCATGCCCCGACCTTTGATGTTTCCTCCCGTGCTGAGGCCATTCCTGTCAGAAATGGAGCGAAATGGAGCAGTGAAACTCAAACCGACATGGGAAAATAAGCCGAATAATGGTGGGTCAATTGGGGTTCCCAGTTCGTGGATTATGATGAACCATGATGAACCGCAGTGTCCATTAATACGTATTAATACGAATGACTTGGGGAGTGCCTTGGCCTCTTTGTCTGTGGAGGCCAGAAGCTATTTCATAACCCTGATAATCATTGGACATCACCAATAATATGCATAATATGATAATATAACCCCCTACACTAATCACCAACCCAACTGGTCACAACTGCTTGTGACACTTGTCGCAGCTCGCTGAGGTCATAGCCCATCTTGCTCTTCCTGTCCCTCTTGTGGTTGAGCCTCAGAGAAACGAATGAAGCATCCATCACCTCAAAACATTGGAGTTCTCCATAACATTCCATAACATGGATCAACATGGGGGATAGACGGGGATAGACCCTAAAATGGACATGTTAACGAGAAAAAATGTGTGATCAACAGTATTCTCACAAGCCAGAACAAACCCACGTGTCTAGTCACATCTCTAATGTGTGGCAAAGTCTTGGTAAATCCTTCCACACTCAAAGAGTAATCCGCCTTCCAACCTATTCCATTCTATCTTCTTGGCTCATTTGAGGATGGTCTGTTGGGCCCCGGCTTCTTCTGGTTTGGCTTTTTCATCAGAGTCAGACTCTGCCATGACATTCAGAACAGCCCTTTGACCAAGAAGGGTGGCTGCAGGCGCAAAGCAAAAAGTGCACGAAGTCCCCAGGACGGGTTTATGGGGCAAAAAATAGGCTATGTGCCCTCTCTCCACAGAGAGCTGCACAGGAGTGGCCTTAAAAGAGCTCAAACCGAAGCCAAAATGATCATGGAGTTCGACGTGAATGCAAACTCGATAGGAGCAACACACTGACGCCCATGTATGTTTTGGACTTGGAATTCTCATCCAAACATGTCCAAACATCCGAGTATCTCACATCCTGCGGTGCTCACATGTGATCAAACCGAACATAGTCCAACTCTCTTGTTCTCCAAATGGGATTCCTTTGGCTCAATCGTTTTGTAGTTCAAGCAAACATACACTGAACCCGCGACCCACTGCAAGAAGGACATGTCAGCATGGAAAAAATGCCCTTGCCTCTCCCCGCCTGTCCCCATCTGTTCCCTCAGGGACGCTATTTCTGCCCCACCTCTCTCACAAAGTACAATCATACAACTACATTTAAATATACGGATTTTTAAATATACGAACAGGTATTTTAGACTACCTCCGGGAAGGTTTTCCTTGGCCCGCCCAGCCATTTAAACATACGGAATCCAATTCATTTAAACATACT
>Ga0126342_10019576_pt1 | contig 11480 bp, 12 predicted proteins | sample Cyp1metagenome_FD_92528 | JGI IMG/M metagenome (GOLD analysis project Ga0126342, IMG submission 92528) | Coral microbial communities from Lord Howe Island, Old Settlement Bay, Australia - Cyphastrea 1 metagenome | ecosystem: Host-associated > Invertebrates > Cnidaria > Coral ... | reverse complement strand
GTTGATCTTCCCAATTGAATGTAAAGTTTAACGGGGGTGGGAGTTTAATATTCCCCAAATACCCTTGTTGATCTTCCCAATTGAATGTAAAGTTTAACGGGGGTGGGAGTTTAATATTCCCCAGATACCCTTGTTGATCTTCCCCATTGAATGTAGAAGTTTAACGGGGGTGGGACATTATCTTCCTAATTGCATGTGAAGTCAACCCAATGGTAGGGTATAAAAGGGGTGTGGGCGAATCAGGGTGTTTGCGCGTAGTACTACATATATTGTATCCCCATTATGATATATGCTTAATAATCATTGGTATATATTTAATCTATCATTAGACAATACCACCTATGATGGTTGATACCTCCACCTGCCCATCTACTACTCAAATAAACGATCTCAGCTTTATAAATCATTTTAGAAAGGCATGTATGAGTTTTCACGATTTTTCAATTGATTCTTATTCTTCAGTAGAATTCACATCTCCCAAAATTCCCTTGAAAGGTTGTTGTTCAAAATCGATAACCTCTCCTGAACATGGACAGTTTCGGATCCGATAAATCAATTATGTATCCCTATAATCAAGAGAAATATGTAACCCTAAAAACCTGCAACCAGCCTTTTGTGGTTCCATTGATAACCCTATAGATACATTATCATAAGCATATATAGATATTGATTAGAAATATGTATATATATATAGATAATTATTGATTAGAAATATGTATATATATATATAGATAATTATTGATTAGAAATATATGTATATATATAGCCTTACATATGGTTATTACTACACCACCAGCCTTTTGTTCCATCTCCCATGGCCAGCGTCGATGTCCCAAGGCCACGAGTTTTTGATCACCTTGGCACCGGCCTTGCCACAGAAACTCCAAGCGCTGCTTGGCATCGTTTTCCCCCATTTTTTAATAAACACATCCATATGTTGTTTTGTTCATACACACACATATATATATAATATGTATAATATGTATAATATATATAATATATGATATATATATATAATATTAGATCGATTATCATTTGTTGATTGCTATACCACATGTGTTTCTTTCATTGGCCTTCCAACATTCAGGGCCTTCCAACGTCGCGGTGTCGACTGTTCCAGAGGTTGATTCTCCGCTTCGGTTTCGCTGCCAAGAAAGTGGACGAGGCTCCCGGTAGAATGGTGGCTTTTGGATTGGGTGTTGTCCAGGTGATTTGCAGTAACACGTCACAAGCCCAGCATTTGTTAGCGCTAACAAATGGCCATTGGCCAATATCAATGAGAACGAATCGATCCTGATTTTTCCCATGTCAAGCATGTCCCCATTTTTCCGTCAATGTTCAAAGGTGTTTCTTTAAACGGGTGGTAGCACGGAGTCCAAAACATTGAGGCAAAATTGTTTCCTGGCAGTAAGCTACCAGATATGGTTTCAGGATGTTTCAGGATGTCTCCAGATATCCTATAGATACTTGGGGGGAGCCTTGTTGCTTCCTGTTTGTCATCACTTTCATTGGTGGTACTATTCCATGTACCGTTCCTGTGCCTTGAGTTTGCTGGTGGTATGCTATCCTTCTTTCTGTATGACCGATGTCCTATTTTCTTGGTGAAATATCTCGGTTGAGAAGCACACTCGTTTGGTTAGTGGCGGTTTCAATCGTGGTTTCAGATGATCCACCTCAACCGACAAGAGTTTTTTGCTGGTTCAATCACTGCGCAGACCATATTCGCAGATCTGAATTATTGGTGGTTGGATTGCCTTTGCATGTGCATATAGTGATATAAACCGTCTTAACAGATTTAAATAACACTTGCGAAAACGAATCTGTGCAACATGTTTGGGCATCCCCAGCAGGCATCTCGCACTCAAAATCCCATTTAACAATTTTAACAGATATTGTTGTTTATTGTTGTTCATGCACCATATATTTAAATCCTCATGAAATGGTTGGTGCATGTTTCTCATTGTTTCTCTATATTTGTTGGTCAATAATATATTGGTCAATATTCCCATATCAGATCCCCGACCAGCCATGAGGAAGGAATTGAAGCTTTGGCCAAAGCCATTCCGAGGTGCCAGAAACTGCGGGGCTTTACTCACCAGTTTCAGTAGAAGAGTGGGTTTTTGTAGGTTTGAACATGGGGATATCCCCAATATCAACGGATTTTTGTGGATTATTGTCACTTTCCCCCATGAAATGGACATTTAAATATTTAAGCTGGGTATATGTTAACTTCAGACAGACCCATTTAGTCACATTTTTTTGGACATAAATCGGGTGAGTATCCAACCGCAAGGGGGATTTCAATGGGATACTATGGAAAATGATTGGGATTTCAATGGGGATATTTATGGGGATAGTATTCCATTATTAGCGGAGTATTATTGCAATAGACCACACAACTTCTTTCCAATTCTTTGGAGGATGAGCCCAGGTATCCTACATTGCAAACCCCCTCTGATTGATTTAAGTACTTTAAGTACATTGCTACAGCTGATATGGTGTTATATCGAAATGATTCACTGTTTTGTCAATTGTAACTCTAGTTCGTGCAAATCTTGATTTTTCAGATCACGTTCGATGGTTGAGCCAGCAATCGCCTCCATTGCTTGAATCCTTTCAGTTTCAATCGTCCACAAGGCTAATATGGTGAGCCGGGACTTATATCCCCATGTGACTTATTCGTTACATGTCCATTTCAAGTCTCAAGAGTGTCCAAAGCAGTTTTTCCACTGGGGAAATGGAGAGTTTTGCTGATGAAACATAGGTTGCAACAACATCGTTTTTCTACTAATGGAAATGGGAGAGTTTTACTGATAAATTCCCAAAACTGTTCTGGTCAAAATTGAATTCTGTAAACTTTCTTGATTTCTGGTTATTGAGGAAGTGGAGTAGACATGGCAATTTGACATCCTTCATTTGTATCCAAATGACATGCCTTTGAACATGGGGATTTATATGATAACACGACCGGAGACACTAAGAGTATCAGTATGTATTTCCTAATTATATTACTTGTAGCACTATTAGTACTTGTAGCACTATTAGTAGTACTATAATTGTCCTTATTATTACCAATACTTTTAATAATTGGTTTCAAAAGATCCTGTAAATCAGTACCAATCAGCTATTTTTGATCATCAATTGCAGTATATATTGATATTGATCATTAATTATCTTTGATCTATCAATTCACCAATCAATTATTCTTTGATTCACCTATCAAGAGGTTTTCCTAAACCGTTGCTTTCCGTGAAAGCTGCCAGAAGCCTCACGGAACTTTTCCTGGACTTCGCAGATGGCACGCGCTTGGGCGATGTCGGTTTGAAGGCCGAAAAAGTTCCTGTGGCGCCGGGATCACCTCAAGGGGCAAAGAATCCAATGGAAGATTCATGGGATTTCATGGACTTAATGACTTCATTGGATTTAATAGGATTTAATGACCTATATTTCATGGGATTTAATGGGAATTCAGTAGGATATTAACGTGGTGAATGGTATTTAATGATAATTGTAATGAAAATTTAATTGAATATGTGTTGGACCGTTATTGTTTTTTTAAAATCACCCCCAAACGAAACCTCGTAGAAAGCATTGGAATTGTTCCGTTTTTTTAGGCCCAGATGGGGGATATGATGGGAGTTGATTGATGTTGATGTATTGTACGTAAGTATTTTAAGTCCTTGTTTGGAGGAAGGACATGTCAAAAATATATAAAAATATGCTATATGAAGTTGAAAAATGATTCCTGGTAGAGAAGTGGCTTTCCATTTCTGTATCTAAGGTGACCATCTAAAGTTACCATGGAATCCACCTTTTTTGGGGGTTCCAGGTGAAGATGGTTATGGACCAAGGTGGTTTTCCCCAATGCTGTAAGCATAATGAACAAAAAGCAAAATAAGTGGTTAGATATATTAACCATAGAATCATCACCCATAGAATACTAAATATCATCCAGTTTTGGATGAATTGATCCAGTTGAGATATCTACATATTCTATGGTTGATCTGTGTGCAAGTTCGAACTATCTGAGTCTGGATATAGTGCATACTGCATAAGCAAGTTTGAAAACCCAAGTCTGTCGGTTACTCAGATTTGTTGTAGCTTACGTGCCCACGATACGCCTATTGTATATTATATATATATACAGTATGTTAAATTATATACCTCCTTTTGATCATATCTGTTTGGCGAAGATTGTCCTACGGTGATACCCAGCCAGGTCAGCCATATTTGTCACAGCCTGATGTAGCCCCTCCTAACGCGGTTTCTGGGGTGTGTCTACAGGGGGAAGAGATTTCGAAACACCAAAAATCTGATAAAATGCCAGTTTTTTCAATGCTAAATTGCAATGCCTTTTGTTTTTGATGGGATCATATATAGTCTATAGATTGCTCTATGTTCTATACTATATATGATTCTATAATAAAACGTAGTGCAATAGCCATCCCCCAGGCCATTGCGGAGGCATTGCCGCCCAAGTTGGAACACTTGACGCTGGGTGCGCCGCTGCGAAAAATATTGGGAAAATCAAACATGGCAGTTGAACATCCAAAAATTGAGATTTTAATGGGAACATCAACTGTAAATGCTGGATTTTCCATTGCCACGTTTGTTTACCAGAGAGTACTATAATTTCTTTCAAACATTTTTCTAGGGGAACATCTACTGCAATTGTTTAGAACATGATGTCTCCCCTTAAGATTGCACAATTCGTTTTTTTGTGAATATCCTCAGAGATCAGAAGGTATGACTGGCACACAAATCCACTACGTTTGGAAGAACATTGATGTAATCTTCATGTTTGCTATGGCAAGTTGGCAGGTGTACCTTATTTTCAGTAGCAATTTGGCAGAATCCACTCTTTGTGGAGCGCTGTTTGGTGAGGTGAGCCATGGTCAAAAGTTGGATTGGATTACAGTAACCCGTGAACTAGGGGATGGCCATCAATCCATTGTCATAGGGATTGATATACCCAATATGTTTGGATTCCCATTGTGGGATGGATGGCCAAAGCTCATATACCATGTTTTTGACCATGGTACATATGGAGTCCAAAAGTGGGTGGCAACCCTGCAATGACATGATGGATATGATGGGATTTCTGATCCAATGTCAGTTGAGCACTTCGACATGTGGTGAATCATTGTCAATTGACATTTTTAAGACGAAATGATGGCCATTGTGGGATGAAAATGTCATTGTGCAATGTGGGATGTCATTGCAATCGACATGATCGGGATACGTTCTTTGTGCATTGTGGATGGTTTGTTGGGATGAAAACCACATTCTAACCATTCTAACCCCACTTTAGCACTCACCAATGCACGAAGCTCGCCCAAGAAACTCGAAAAGATCATATTCTTGTAGGTATATATAAGGAATGGTGCTGACCATCAACACGAACAATAGGATCATCATAAATGCCTCTTCACAACCCCTTCAAAATGTATGTTGTTTGCTAATACATTAGACATAGATCCTTACTACAAATAGCATTTTTTGTAGAATTCGTGACATTTTTGGGTGACTCATTGGGAATATCCAGCCATCCATAGCCATCACAGCAGGCCTAGCTGGCTGGGTGAAGTTAAGTGACCGGGGCCTCTGGAATTTGCAGCACCATCTGCCCAAGACCTTGTGACTTGGCCTGGTGAGAACAGGGAAATGTTGCGCTCAGCTGCGGTTTTTGATCGATGTTTGCTGCGGTATCCTTTTGCTCAACCGGCAAATGATGCCAAATGCGGACGTTCTAAGCATGAAAAATTGAGGTATGGGTTCAAAATGGTTCAAACATGTTCAAACATGAGATCCAGACAGGAACAGTTCTTTAAAATGACTTGCAATATCTTGCAATATAAAGTATCCGATTTCGTCTATCAAAGTGTGACTTATACCCGCGTAAGCCAGTCAGTTCTGCACATCCCAAGATCATACCCGGCTGACTACCCGTGAGATCCGCTCAAATTGGGTCGAAATTGGTGGCCATCCAATGGAATTCACACTGACTCAATGTGTTTCAGTCAGTTTCTGATTTTCTATCTCTGGTTGTTAGCAAAAATGATTCCAGCTGACTCTTTGGAATCTCCCAGTTGAGAGGTGACGATGATCATTGGCATCATCCCCAGACATTGTTGAGTAAACCTGTGAAAAGAATCCTTAGTTCCGCTACCTTCCCCATACTTGGACATGACATGTCCACATTGGTCCAGAATCAGCCCGGCTCAGGATTTCTTTGAAGTTGGACTGTTTCATCATGAGCTTACAGACAAAGCTAGGCTCATCTGTGGGACAGCGAGCTGCCTGTCATCAAATAACCCAAAAACCAACGGATTTCGGCCATTACTGGTAGGTGGTGTGTGACTCATGTATGTATAACCTCTTTTTGTATATAGGGTATCAAACAGATTGTAAGTGGTATGCGCATCGTATGCCATTGTATGCTACCATCTAATCTTGAGGTGCCCATAGGTGCCCAAGTGTTGTGCCCCACCTGCAGAAGGAGATCAACTAGTTCTCCAAGATTGTTTTCCACATGTTCTCCGCATGGTTACACAGTTACACATCAACTCCCCCATTTCTATGTGTTATGTTCAATTTTGGGCTTTTGATAAAATCTCCAACCTTGTTGGGGACTCTCCCATGCTACAAAATCTCCATCTCGTTGCGCCGATAGGATCCCAATCCCCCTGGCAGGCGATCCAGGCTTAGCTTCCCTAGCCTCCAAACTCAGTCAGCTCGTCACTTGGAAAAACACGGTGGATGACCATTGGATATGGGGAATACATGGGGAATCTATGGGGAATATGGTCATCCACCATATTCCCCATTATATGATTATTAAATATATTTAATGATTAAATTTATGGATTTTTATGGTCTACTCATTATATGATGATGAAATATGATGAATCCGTGGATTTGGGATATACTCCATGTTTGGATTATTTATCATTGAGCTGCTGGGCTGTGTTTTTTGTAAGAGGTCCTCTTTTAGCCGGGGCTCGGAAAAGATGGGGACCCAATTTATTGCTGGAAACATCAGGTGGGGAGTGTGACTGGTGACTCGAAAAAGACACGCCGTTCATTACAAACTTGAAATCAGGTATGAAATCTACGATTTGACCATTGTGGATAAAATGATAAAACCATGATGGGGTTCAAGTCTTGAAGAATTGAGGGATGCAACGTGATGCAACGTGATGCAACCCGTTTCGGTTGATTCCTTGGTTTTTGGGCTCCAGATCTCCACAAGATGGCGATGGGTTTTCCAGCTTCAACGCCGGGAATGTCCACAGTTTCCCATAGATTTCCCTTAAATGGCTCTGTCTAGGATACACCCAACTCCATCCACTACTCATCATGTTTTTCCCTATTAAAAATGCCATTTGGGGGGAGCATACGCCATAGAAATGGCTCACATGTTGTGCCAAGGAACAGTTGCAGCAGTTGGACTTGTCCTTCAAAAGCGTCCGCCATGTAGGAACCATCGGTGCTGAGATCTGCTGGGAAATTCTGGAATGAAATCCTTTGAATATATCTATCCCTCCCAATGAGTTGTTACTATATAATGGTGGTTTAATGGTGGTTTAATGTCATTTAATGGGACTTAATGGGAATATACCCTTATATATTGAGTATAGAGATATATCTTTGATTTTGTTTTGGTCAAGTGTATCAAGGATATCCTTATCGGCTTATCGTCGCGGGGACATTGTCATATCACCCAGGAACTCAACCCTTGGAGCGCTGTTTGTCATCGATGCTGCCATTCAACAAATATCTGGAATGATCACCGATGGTGATGTTTAGTTGGAAAGTACCAGTAGTTGATATGGATATGGATCAATACCTATTAATACCATTTTTAGGGGAATGAACATCCATTTACCAGCTATTTTGATGTTCACCAGGGGTACAAGGTTTTGACACACTGCCATATGCCATTTGTGTTGTTTTTTTTCCTCACTGAAGAGATTCTACCTCCATGAGCACTTACCATCCAATTCTATTTTGTACCCAATGACTTGACCGACCCATTTCCAGATGAGACCAACATTTTGTCGGCCTTGTATTTCTACGTTCCCTTTGCATCTCACTCTAGCTCCTTTTTACATTGAACTTCATCTCCAGAGTGGAACCTGCTAATGTCCCAATTTTGTTGCATGAAAAGGACCAATTTCGTTGCTGAGACCGGGGTTTCTTTGCATGGACCGATCGTTTTCAACAAAACACCATGTTTGGATGATGTTGGGTCCCAATTGTAAAGAACCCCTATATACATAGGTCACATCCGCCTTTTTATTTCTTAGTTTCACAGGTTCCTATCCAATCCTAGGACATCTCTAATACATCAATAAACAAGAGTCCCTGTATCTGGCTCAACATGATTTTCATTGATTTACCATCAAGATGTGTGTTTACCATAGTATTTGCTATAGTCTATTAACATATATTAACCATAATAAGCCATGGTAACCATAATGAATCATAGTAAATCGTGTTTTCCCTGCAGGAGACGGTGGGCTCAGTGCTTTAGCTGCTGCCTTGCCCAAGGGCTTGAAAACCTTGCGCCACTGGGATGCAGAACACTGATATTTGGAAAGCAGGTGGCATGAATTCCTATCAGTGGAATATCTGATATATGGTTATAATGGTGTTGTATATGGAATATCTGGATGTATCAGTGGAATATATGGAATATATCAATTCCTATAGGCTTATAATGAGATTTAATATGATATATGGTGATAATTAGTATATGGATGTATATGGTTATAACTGCAAAAACAGATGACATATGTTAATACAACCAAATCATATCATTAGATTCCTAGATCCCCATTGATGTTATTGCAACCCGGAAAATGAGCACCTGGGGTTAACTGGAAGCCACTGGTGGGACTTTGGTAAAACTTTGGCACAGATGGGTAGATGGTCCACATCCAACAACTGGCCTCGACACAGATGGATTCCTGGGCTGATTCCAACGAATTTGGATTGGAATAGCAACAATACCAATAGCAACGACGACAACTAACTACAATAACAACACTAACAACAATAATAACAAAACAATAATAACAATACTGGCAATAGTAGGTACTATCAAAACATATCAAAACTACCACTTGTAGGTCTGGTGCTGGACAACTGCGCCGCCCTGACGGATGCGGGTCTCAGCGCACTGGGGGAAGCGCTTCCTGCAGGCGTGGATCCACTGGGCATCGTGTCATGAAAAAATCCCGGGAAAAATGAAGGATTACTATGCCCATCTATGCCCCGTGTTCATGACCAAGAATATACTATTATATATATATATTGATTATGTTTATACAATACGTAAAATTTGAGAGAATTTAAAGTGCAATTCTTGGTATTTTGCATAGATGGAACATTTTCTTTACATAGATGGAACAATTTCACATGTGCGATGCATTTTAGTGACGGCATAGACGGAACCATTTGCACAATATAGGCCAAAGGAAAGTATACAGTGCCCACGGATAATCGCATGTTCTAAAACAAACTTGTTGCATGTGTGGGTTATTAGAGCATTCCTTGTCGTTCTTGGACACAGTTTTAAGAGCCCGAGGGAATTGACATCAACCGACATCTTTTTTTCGACCCATATCCACCATCAAAAGAAATCGTGAAAGCATCGTGCCGTATGAAATCTCCAGAAACAGAAAGAACAGCACCAGAGGATAATGAACATCCATGTTTGTTGTAAAGCATCCTCTCATTTTTGCTGTTAAAGTCGTTGGTGAAACTCGTCATTGTGTTTACTATAAGTTAACATTTCCACTCGCTGAGGTTTGGAAAAACTGCAGCTCTTCTGCAACGACTGTGACCCTCGGCCGACGTCTGGAGGGGTCCCAAATGTTGCGAAGAGGTATGAAGAGGTTCATAAACCCATCCAATCGATTCCCAGTGGTAGATATTTAACATATATAGAGCCATACCTATATATAATGATAATAATATACATCATACATCAAAAACCAATAGTGAACCCAATTGATAAACAAACCAACATTTTTTTCTCTCTAGTGGGCTGCTTCGTCACTGTTGGGTTTAGTAGGTGTTGCTGGGTAAACCAACTAAAACCCTGATTCACTGGAGATTCAAGCAACTAAGATTCGGGTTGAAACCCGCAAAACAAGGTTTGAAAACCCCCCAGCATGTTTGTAAACCAAGATCCAACGAGTTCGGGGAATGTTGCTGGGAAAAGATGTGAATGTGTTTGACCTCGGAAAATAGAATACCCAACCTGCCAGAGAACCACTTAATTGCAGACTACGCTGGTTTCTCCACAGTTTCGGATGTTGATGAAGAATGCCCTGTTGCTTACCCTGCTTCCGTGAAACATGTGGTACTTATTTGGGATGTTACTACAATAGCATTTATGAGTTGGCCACCATGACTGGTCATGTTATGACGCAGGCGACTCACCTAAAAGAGGCGACATCTTTAGTTGTTGGATGAAAGCATAGGCACTGAAATTTGAAGCTGTTGATTGTCACCAAAGGATGAATTAGATATCATCGACAACGACTTTAAGCACTCGACTCCATAGATTTCGAAAATGATAGGCATGGGTCGTGGCTCCATAAGCCCTGAGGAGTTGTTGGGTGATGGAACATTGGCAGCAGTTGGTGGTGCTGAATTGCCTTGCTTGCAGCATTTAGCGGCTTGGCAGCACGAAGATGAGGCAATCATCAGTTTGGCAGACAGGATGAACATTTTATGAACCAGCTTTCTTGGGCTTTCTTGGTAAACCGTGGCGCATGGGCCACTTTTCGGAATTTTCACCAGGCTTTGGGACCAGGCCGTTGAATCTGGTACCTCTATGACTATACCAAGGGGTGAGTCATGTCACACTGCATTTCCAGGATGGTGTTTTTTGTGACCCATGTTGGTATTGAGTCAACGTTGGGTGCAAAGAATATCAAAGCATAAAGAGAGAGGTTTACCACTTCCAGACCAAAATGGCCAGACTTGATGGTTTCTTGGGACCATGTTCACCCGTGTCATCCCATCAGCCAGTTTCACCATTTCAGCCAACATTTCGCTACACTTAGTGCTTTCCCTCAGGAACTCTCCATGAGTGGAGCCAACTTTACGGACGCGGGCCTAGCAGCCTTGAAACTCAAAGACTCATTGAGGTGCGGGATGGCGTTATTGGCACTTGATGTACCCCCAAATCCTGCGGGCAAGGGGATACTAAGCATTTTGTTCATATCTCAACTCGCCCACTGATTCTGATCCAACTTGTTCTTCGTTGTTGCATACAGTACTTTCTTTGCTTATCGAAGGAAGTTTAGAAGTCAAACTTCCGACAATATGGACAGATGAAAAGCAGGGCAGAGGCAGAGAGAAGAGAAAGATTAGAAGAGAGAAGATCAGAAGAGAAAGAGTCAGAAGAAAGAAGATGCAGATGCGCGAAAAGGTAGGAAAGTCGCGAAACACTGTGTTTTTCC